>Ga0160425_1000859_pt1 | contig 33804 bp, 26 predicted proteins | sample BioMet8_FD_108193 | JGI IMG/M metagenome (GOLD analysis project Ga0160425, IMG submission 108193) | Microbial communities from bioreactor (seeded with sewage sludge) at Lawrence Berkeley National Lab, California, USA - Biofuel... | ecosystem: Engineered > Bioreactor > Anaerobic > Unclassified ...
AGAATGGAACTTACAGATGGCCTGATACAGGCCTGTCTGACACGTTTTTATTAAAATCCACGAAAAAAGAAAAAGGCTCGGAGAAACATTCGTTTCTCCGAGCTGCTTTGTCGACAGTCTGAGGCACCGGACTTTTGTCCGGTGCCTCTTTGCGCGGTCATTTGATATCCAGTTCAGGCGGCTCATCCATATGCTCTGATACGTATTTCCCGTTTTTCTTTCTCTGGCGCACACACTCTGTCAGCAGATATTCTATCTGTCCGTTTACCGAGCGGAAATCATCCTCCGCCCAGGCGGCGACAGCGTCGTAGAGCTGTTCACTCAGTCTCAGCGGCACCTGTTTTTTATTTGCCATCTCGATCAGTACAGGGAACCTGAATTGACGATGGGCTGCGCGTCATGACTGCCGCAGAGCACTACGAGCAGGTTAGAGACCATCGCCGCCTTGCGCTCGTCATCAAGATCCACTATCCCTTCATTGCTTAATTTTTCCAGAGCCATCTGGACCATGCCGACAGCGCCGTCAACTATCATCTTCCTCGCGTCGATAACTGCCGAAGCCTGCTGTCTCTGCAGCATGACTGCCGCGATCTCCGGTGAATACGCAAGATAGGTTATCCTGGCATCTATGATCTCAAGACCGGCATCCCTGACCTTGCCCTGTATCTCTTCCCTTATGCGTCTGGCGACGATCTCGGTCGAGCCGCGCAGCGATCCGTCATCTGCCTCGCCGTCCCCGGTAGTATCGATGTTAGGCGCTATATCGTAAGGATAAATTTTCACGATGTTCCTGACCGCAGTATCGCACTGCAGCGAGAGATATTCCTTATAATTGTCGACTGTGAAAACAGCCTTTGCCGTGTCGGTGACACGCCACATTACTGCCACGCCGATGTCGACCGGGTTGCCCAGGACGTCATTGACCTTCTGGCGGCTGTTGTTCAGGGTCATGATCTTCAGGGAGATCACCTTGCTCACGACTTCAGGCCTTTCCGCCTTTATACTCATAAGAGAGGCGTTCTTGCCGCCGTCGACATCGCCGCTCTGGCCGAGATGTGTCTTGGCCGCGGGATTGACGCTGGTGCTGAAAGGGTTTATCGCGAAGAAGCCTGGACCCTTGAGCGTGCCCGTATAATTGCCGAAAAGCGTGATCACAAGTGCTTCCTCAGGCTTGAGCACCCTGAGGCCGCCGAGCGGGAACAGGATTACGCACATCAGGATGCAGGGCAGTACCGCGCAGACAGGCGGAAGCTCTCTGACAATTGCTGTTATAAAAAGAAAAACAAATGCTGCTTCTGCGGCGAGACAGCCGATGAGCACCGGCATGCCATTCTTTCTTGAAGTTAAGATCTTCTCTTCCATGTTAGACTCCTCCATAATATTAAGATCGCTGTCCGGGATCTCTGCCCCGGCACTTTTGTATTTATAATCTAATTGATATCATAATGATATCACAATACCCGCATTTGTCAAGCATAGTTTTCACTGTAAAAGCAGATTTATGCCGCTTGAAAAGCTGCGGCTTTGTGGTATATTGTACAGAGACTGTAAAAAGACATACCGGGGAGAGTTGAGGCATTTGGACAAAAATCATTATTTCAGAAAATTTATCAGATATTACAGACCGTACAGGGCTGTTTTCTTTTTCGACCTTTTCTGCGCGGCGGTGATCAGCCTGGTGGACCTGGCATTCCCGCAGGTGCTGCGCTGGCTGACGAAAACGCTTTTCCTGGAGGACAGTCAGGCAATATTGAGGGAGCTGCCCGTCATCGGCGTGGCATTCCTGGCTGCCTACATCGTTCAGGCGCTCTGTAAGTACTATGTCGGCTGTCAGGGCCATATCATGGGCGCCGAGATGGAGCGCGACATGAGACAGGAGCTGTTCGAGCACTACGAAGAGCTCTCATTTTCCTATTATGACCGCAACAATACGGGGCAGATGATGAGCAAGCTCGTATCGGATCTTTTTGACATCTCGGAGATGGCCCACCACGGCCCGGAGAACATTTTCATCTCTGTGATAAAGATCTCCGGTTCGTTTGTCTTTCTCTTCCTGATACAGCGCGACCTTGCCTTTATCCTGCTGGCCGTCGTGCTTATCATGTTCATTGCCTGCGTAAGGCAGAACAGGACTATGCAGGCTACATTTACGGATAACAGGCGCAGGATAGGTGACGTCAACGCGTCGCTGCAGGATTCGCTCTCCGGCATCCGCATCGTGCAGGCATTCGCCAACGAGGATATCGAGAGAGAAAAATTCAGCTCCGGCAATGAGGCCTTTCTCGTCTCCAAAAGATATAATTACAAAGCCATGGGGCGTTTCCAGAGCCTGAACACATTTTTCATAGGAATGATGTATCTGGTGACGCTGGTCTTCGGCGGCTATTTTATCGCCAGGGGCCAGATGACCGCCGGGGATCTGGCGATGTACGCCATCTACATAGGGATCTTTATCAGCCCGATACAGATACTGGTCGAGCTGACAGAGATGCTCCAGAAGGGATTCTCCGGTTTCAGACGTTTTATAGAGGTCGTCGAGACGATGCCGGACATCACCGACGCGAATGATGCCGAGGATATCCGTGACCCGGGCGGCGATATCCGCTTTGACCACGTGAGTTTTCAATATGAAGAAAATGAAGATGTCCTCAAAGATGTGGATTTTACCATCGCGCATGGCAGATCGGTAGCCCTGGTCGGACCATCCGGCGGCGGGAAGACGACGATCTGTTCGCTGATACCGCGCTTCTATGATGTGAGCGCGGGCAGCATATCTATCGGGGGACAGGACATCAGAAAGATAAGGCTGGCCTCACTCAGGGAAGCAGTGGGGATAGTCCAGCAGGACGTGTATCTTTTCTCCGGGTCGATCAGCGAAAATATTTCCTACGGCCGGCCGGGGGCTTCTGAGGAGGAGATCATCGAGGCCGCGAAGAAGGCCAACCTGCATGAATTCGTGACGTCACTGCCCTATGGATATGACACCTTTGTCGGTGAGCGCGGCACCCGCCTGTCGGGAGGCCAGAAACAGCGCATCTCCATCGCCCGTATTTTTCTCAAGGATCCGAAGATACTGATACTTGACGAGGCGACCAGCGCGCTCGACAATGAGAGCGAGCAGTATATACAGCAGAGTCTTGAGGAGCTGGCGAAGAACAGAACTGTGATCACCATCGCCCACCGCCTCTCGACCATACGCAGCGCTGATGAGATACTTGTCATAGACGGCTGCGGCATCAGCGAGCGCGGGACACACGCGCAGCTGATGGAAAAAGACGGGATATACGCGAGATATTACAAATTGTCGAATAACTTTAATGATGTGAGGATCTGAGGCCAAAGCAGAGGATCCTGAGGTTTACTATGTTTAAGAGAAAAATGTCAGCTGTCCTTACCGCGGCAGTATTTTTGCTTTTCCTGGCAGCGGAAGTGTGGATGATCATTGAAGCGTCATCTGCGTCAGCAGGCATGCTGGGGCTGGGGCCGGAGTTTTTTATACCCGCGCTCTGCGGTCTCCTGGCTGCCTCTGTCGGTCTGGTATATGCCGGCAGGCGTTTCCTGGCCGGCAGAAAGCTGTACAGCCTGAAAAAAACGTGGATAATACTGATCGGACTTATGGCCGTCTGCCAGACAGTTTTTATAGTCAGGATGACGGTACAGCCGTCAGTTGGTGCCCTGTCTGTTTTCAACGAGGCAGTGCGCATGACTCTCAGATCTGACGGCGTGATATCATCGCAGGGTCATTATTTCGAGTATTACGGCAACAATTATCCGGTGGTGCTCTTTCTGCGCCGCTTTTTTATCCTGCTTAAGGCGGCAGGCATCAGCGATTACTGGCTGGCGGCTCAGATCCTGAACATGGCGATGATTGACACCGCGGTCATACTTACGCTGATAACAGTAAAGCAGGTATTTGACGTCAGATATTCTTTTGCCCTGCTCATCCTGATACTCTGCCATCCTTACACCTACGTACTGCCGGTGTTCGTCTATACGAACACTCTTTCCATGCCATTTATGGCGGCAGTACTGTTACTGACCTGCAATATCACTTTTCAGATAAAGAAAGAAAATGCGCTGTCGGCGGCTGCGCTTTCAGCTGTGCTGGGGACTGTCGCCGCTGCGGGCACTTTGCTGCGGATGACCGACCTCATACCGGTGATAGCCATCGCCCTGGCAGCCATTATATATACCCTCATGAACAGCCGCCGGGTCCGCCGGCAGCTGAAGAGGATCTCACTGTGCGTGTGCCTTGCCGCGGTGTTTTTCGCAGGAGCTTTCGCTGCCGGCAAAGCTGATGTCAGCGCGCATACCGACGCCTGGATGCGCGCCGTGAACTTCCCGGCTGTCCACTGGGTGATGATGTCATTTAATGAGAACGGTGACGGCACCTATATGTACTCGGATGAAAAGTTTACAGCGTCTTATAAGACACAGGAACAGATGCGCGAGGCGGACAGTGCCCAGCTTGAGCTCCGGCTGCAGGATCTGGGCGCGGCGGGTGTTTTTAGCCGGCTCTGCAGCAAGGTCTCTATTGTGTGGGGCGATCCGATCCTCAACATGACCAGGTTCTGTAAAAGCCAGATCCGTTACGGTATACTGTACAAGCTGGTATCCGGGCGCAGAAACGGGATCTTTATCATCTGGGCGCAGTTCGCGAATCTCCTGCTCTACATCTGGATGGCAGCGGGTACGGCAGGACTTGTGACCGCGGCGCTGCGCAGGAAAGATACATCGGCATACATGCCGGGCAGCCGGCACAGGATGTATTATATGGCAGTGATGCTCACTGTCCTGGGCCTGTTTGTTTTTTACCTGATATGGGAAGCAAACAATTATTACGCGATGGGGTATTATCTCTTTATATGCCAGCTGGCAATGCCGGGGATGGAGCTGATATCAGGTCTGAGGCTGCCGGAAGCGGCCGGGCGGAAATTCCCGCTCCGCCACAGGAATGCACTGCTCTTTGCTGCCTGCATCCTGCTGAGCTTCGCGGTATGCTTTAATATGCTTATGTGCTATCCTGCCGGCACGTCAAGCTACCTGATCAATGTGGGAGGCAGACGTTTTCTGGAATGCGGCATAGACGGCGTGGCGTCGCAGGGGAAAGTGCTCAGACAGAGCTTTTCAGTGCCCAAAGGCCGGACCTTCAACAAGATACAGCTGCGGGTAAAAAACAGCGGCTGCGAGGATGCGGATCTTTCGTACAGGTTCAGGCTTTTTGACGATGAGGGGCTGCTGTGTCAGAGTGATCTGATCAGGTCTCCTGAAAATGAAGGCAGCTATTACAGCGAGATATATCTGCCCGAAAACTACGGATCCGGGAATTATTATTTTACTGTCTCCGCAAAGCCGGGAATGAGCGATCCACTGTATTTCATGTATATAGACACTGAGGTCACGGACTGCAACCCGTCGGGCACGCTGTATATTGACGGTGTGCCGCAGAAGCATGATATGGCCTTCAACGTCCTTTCAGAAGGATGATCCCGGGTGTTTAACGATTTATCAGGATAAAGTTCTTGACTTTTAAAAACCAAAGGTCTATAATCGATACAAATTTAGATTTTATACAGTCCAAACCGATGACGTGGAGATAACGCTTATTATGCACGCACAGAGAATCCGGGGCGATGAGAGCCGGGTCGTACGCAGATCTGCAAATGGACCACTGAGGGCGCAGCGAAAGGAATCATCCGAGTATCCTGCGACGTGCGCATACGTAAGTTGCAGAGAGTATGTTGGTACTCTTATGAGAAGCACGGGATCATTCCCGTGAAGCAGGGTGGCACCGCGAGATCATTATAATGATAACCCGTCCCTGGCAGAATTAGTTCTGTCAGGGATTTTTTGTATTTATGGAGGTCTGAGGCAAATGCTGAACATTTCAATGGAAGAGGCAAAACGCCTGGCGGCTCAGGGCAGCTTCGGGGTGATCCCGATAAGCTGCGAGATATATTCCGATGTGAGGACACCGATAGAGACTCTGCGGGTCCTGAAAAACATCAGCAGCCATGTGTATATGCTGGAATCTATAGAGGACAATGAACAGTGGGGCAGATATACCTTCCTCGGTTATGACCCGAAGCTTGAACTCAGCTGCAATAACGGCGGGATGAGGATCAAAAACGGCACGACGGTCACGATCAGGACTGAGCGCCCGGGAGATATGATCACGCAGATACTGGATGAGTACAGGAGCCCCAGGCTGGAAGGCCTGCCGCCGTTCACCGGCGGGCTGGTAGGGTATTTTTCCTATGATTATATTCATTACGCGGAGCCGTCGCTGAAGCTGCATGCGAAGGACAGGGAGTTTTTCAAGGATGTCGATCTGATGCTTTTCGACAAGGTAGTGGCTTTCGACAATTTCCGTCAGAAGATAATACTGATCGTAAACGCGAAGACAGAGGATATTGAGCGTGAGTACCGCAAGGCTGAGATCGAGCTGAAAAACATGATCAGGCTCATAAGCGGCGGCACAGCCATGGAACATGTCCGGGGGAGGCTGACAAGCGAATTCCGCCCGCTGTTTGACAAAGAGGCTTACTGCCGCATGGTCATGAAGGCAAAGGGATATATCCGGGAGGGCGACATTTTCCAGGTGGTCCTCTCCAACAGGCTGGAGGCGGATTTTGAAGGATCGCTGCTCGATGCCTACAGAGTTCTGAGGACGACGAACCCCTCACCGTATATGTTTTACTTTTCCAGCGATGATATCGAGATGGCGGGCGCGTCGCCGGAGACCCTGGTCAGGCTGGAGGACGGCATCCTTCACACCTTCCCTCTCGCGGGCACCAGGCCCAGGGGGAAGACCCGCGAAGAAGACCTGGCGCTGGAGGCAGAGCTGCTCTCGGATGAGAAAGAGCTGGCCGAGCACAATATGCTGGTGGATCTGGGCAGAAATGATATCGGCAGGATCAGCGAGTTCGGGAGCGTGGCAGTTGAGAGATACATGTCAGTGGAAAGGTTCTCCCACGTGATGCACATCGGCTCGACAGTGCGGGGGAAACTGCAGAAGGGGCGGCGGGCGATAGACGCGATCGATTCGGTGCTGCCGGCAGGGACCCTCTCCGGCGCTCCGAAGCTTCGGGCCTGCCGGATAATCGACGAGCTGGAGGATGACAAGCGCGGGGTCTACGGCGGGGCCATAGGTTATCTTGATTTCACCGGCAATCTTGACACCTGCATCGCCATAAGGCTGGCCTACCGGAAGAACGGGAAGGTATTTGTCAGGTCAGGCGCCGGCATAGTCGCCGATTCTGTGCCTGAGAAAGAGTACCAGGAGTGCATCAACAAGGCTGCGGCGGTCGTGCAGGCCCTGAGAGAGGCGCAGGGAGGTGAACAGCTGTGATACTGCTGATAGACAATTACGACAGTTTTTCCTACAATCTGTATCAGCTGGCCGGCTCGATCGACCCTGATATCAAGGTGATCCGCAATGACGAGATGAGCGTGGGCGAGATCAGGTCTCTGAGGCCGGAACGCCTGATCATCTCGCCGGGGCCGGGCAGGCCGTCGGACGCCGGCATCTGTGAGGAGGCCGTCAGGGAGCTGGCGGGAGAGATCCCGATACTGGGCGTATGCCTGGGACACCAGGCGATATTCGAGGCCTTCGGCGGCCGGATCGGCTATGCAAAAAAGCTCATGCACGGCAAGCAGTCGCTGGCAGACATCGACACTCAGAGCCCGATCTTTGCCGGGCTCGGCAGCACACTAAAGGTGGCGCGCTACCATTCTCTGGCAGCCGATGAGGATACGGTGCCGGATTGCCTGAAAGTGATCTCCCGCGTGCATGAGAGCGCTGACGCGGCCGGCAGCGGGGACATCATGGCAGTCGCCCACACCGAGTACCCGGTGTACGGGCTGCAGTTTCATCCGGAATCGATCCTGACGCCCGACGGGGCCGTCATACTGAAGAATTTTATCAATATGTAAGACATAATGCTGACATAACAGAAAGGACAGATAAAAATGATCAAAGAAGCAATAATCAAACTGGCAGACAGACAGAATTTAAGCTACAGCGAGGCAAATGAAGTCATGAATGAGATCATGGACGGCAAGACGAGCGATATTCAGATATCGGCTTTCATCACGGCACTCGCACTCAAGGGCGAGACTATCGACGAGATCACAGGCTGCGCGGCCGGCATGAGGGCGCACTGCATCAGGCTGCTGCACGACGCGGATGTTCTGGAGATCGTCGGCACAGGCGGAGACCACGCGAATTCATTCAACATCTCCACCACTTCCGCGATGGTCATCGCGGCCGGCGGAGTCCCTGTCGCCAAGCACGGGAACCGTGCCGCCTCATCGAAGTGCGGCGCGGCGGACTGCCTGGAAGCCCTGGGCGTAAATATCATGCTTTCGCCGGAGAAAAGCGCCCGTCTGCTGTCTGAGATAGGCATCTGCTTCCTTTTCGCGCAGAATTACCATATCTCCATGAAATATGTCGCCCCGGTCCGCAAGGAGCTGGGCATCCGCACGGTATTCAATCTTCTCGGCCCTCTCTCCAACCCGGCAGGCGCGGCCATGGAGGTCATGGAAGTCTACGACGAATCGCTGGTAGAGCCTCTGGCGGAGGTCATGGCCAAGCTTGGCGTCAGGCGCGGCATGGTCGTGTACGGGCAGGACAAGCTTGATGAGATCTCCTCGAGCGCGCCCACGAGCATCTGCGAGATCAAAGAGGACGGCGGCTTCGAGAGCTATGTCATAAAGCCTGAGGACTTCGGACTGCTGCGCTGCGACAAGTCTGAACTGACAGGCGGAACGCCGGCTGAGAATGCGGAGATCACCAGGGCTATATTTTCCGGGAAGCTCAAGGGCGCCAAGCTTGACGCTGTGTGCATGAATGCGGGGGCGGCGCTCTACATAGGAGGTAAGGCTGACAGCATCGGCAGCGGCATAATGCTGGCCGGCAAGCTTATCAGGTCAGGCGCCGCGCAGGCGAAGATGGAAGAGTTTATCAAGCGTTCCAACGAGGAATAGAGAGGAAAAAGATGGATACGATCCTGGAAAAGCTTGCGGCGCATGCCAGGGAGCGGGTCGCGGCGGACAAGCAGAATATCCTGCCGGCAGATATGCGGCAGCGGGCGCTGGCGCAGCGGCGGGACTTCAGATTCAGCGGGAGCCTGGCCGGCAGGAAGGAAAGAGGAGAGACCGCTCTCATCTGCGAGGTGAAGAAAGCCTCCCCCTCAAAAGGCATCATAGATCCCGAATTCGATTATAACAGCATAGCAGCCGACTATGAAGAAGCCGGGGCAGACTGCATTTCCTGCCTGACTGAGCCCAGGTGGTTTCTCGGCTCAGATGAGATCTTTGCCGATATACGCGGGCGTGTCAGCCTGCCGATGATAAGAAAAGATTTCGTCGTCGACAGCTACCAGATATATCAGGCCTGCTGCCTGGGGGCAGACGCGGTGCTTCTGATCTGTGCCATCACTGACGAGAAAAAGCTGTCACAGTATCTCGAAGAGTGCGGCAGTCTCGGGCTGGATGCCCTTGTCGAGGCACATGACGAGGCTGAGATAAAAACCGCGCTTAGGGCCGGCGCGCGGATGATCGGCGTGAACAACCGGAATCTGAGGGATTTTTCCGTCGATTTTGACAATGCGAGAAATCTCAGGGATAAGATACCTGACAGCGTGATATTCGTTGCCGAGTCCGGAGTCCGCAGCAGCGGTGATGTCGCGATGCTGCATGACTGCGGGGCAGACGCGGTGCTGGCCGGGGAAGTTCTCATGAGAGCCTCTGACAGGAAAGCCCTGCTCAGGGAAATGAAGCAGGCAGCCGGACAAGGTCCGTTTTGAAGCAGGAGATCTTGCAGTTATCACAGGATGCGGAGGGATCATATGACCAGGATAAAGATATGCGGCCTCAGATGTGAGCAGGATATAAGCTTCGTCAACGAGGCCAGACCCGATTACGCGGGTTTCATCGTCAATTTTCCCCGGAGCCGCAGGAACCTGAGCCCTGAAAGGTTCAGGGGGCTGACCGCCGGCAGCGGCGGGGCCGCCGGCCTGGATCCGGGGATAGCCCGGGTGGCAGTCGTGGTGGACCAGCCTGTCAGCTTCGCGGCAGAGCTGCTCGCGGGCGGCGCGGCAGATATAATCCAGCTTCACGGCCATGAGGACGAGAGGTATATAGGGCAGCTCAGAGAACTGCTTGATAAAGACCGGGACATCCGGGGCAGCGAACGCATCTGGAAGGCATTTCGCATACGCGGCAGAGATGACCTTGAGAAGGCATTTTCCAGCAGCGCGGACCGGGTGATACTGGACAACGGCTGGGGCACGGGAGAAGTCTTCGACTGGAGCCTGCTTGAGAAGCGGCGCGCAGGTAAAAATGACGGGGAGTTTATCCTGGCCGGAGGCCTGGACCCGGGAAACCTGGCGGAGGCGATCAAGACCATGACTCCCTGGGGCGTTGATATCTCCAGCGGAGTCGAGACTGAAAACGCGAAGGACAGAGACAAGATACTGGCAGCTGTTGAGATCTGCCGCCGGGACAGCGTCGGATGACGCGCGGCGGGCAGCTGGAGAAAGGAGCATATATGAGTAAGGGCAGATTTGGGATACACGGCGGACAGTATATCCCGGAGACACTGATGAATGCCGTGAATGAACTTGAACAGGCATATGACAGATACAGGGACGATCCTGATTTTAACGCTGAGCTGACGGCGCTGCTCAATGATTACGCGGGCAGGCCCTCGAGGCTTTACTATGCCGGGCGCATGACTGAGGATCTGGGCGGCGCCAGGATCTATCTCAAGCGCGAGGATCTGAACCACACGGGAGCGCACAAGATCAACAATGCCCTCGGCCAGTGCCTGCTGGCAAAAAGGATGGGCAAGACAAGGGTCATCGCCGAGACCGGCGCAGGCCAGCACGGCGTGGCTACAGCTACGGCGGCGGCGCTCATGGGTCTTGAATGCGAGATCTACATGGGACGCACTGATACCGAGCGCCAGGCGCTCAACGTATACAGGATGCGTCTGCTGGGCGCGAAGGTCCATCCGGTAGACAGCGGAACGGCGACCCTCAAGGACGCGGTCTCCGAGACCTTCCGCGAGTGGGTAGGCAGGATCGAGGATACGCACTATGTGCTCGGATCTGTCATGGGCCCGCATCCCTTCCCCACTATAGTAAGGGATTTCCAGGCTGTCATCTCAAAGGAGATCAAGGCACAGCTCTACGAGAAGGAGGGCAGGCTCCCGGACGCGGTGATCGCCTGCGTGGGCGGAGGCTCAAATGCTATCGGCGCCTTTTACAATTTCATAGACGATGAGAGCGTGCAGCTGATCGGCTGCGAGGCGGCAGGCCGGGGAGTTGACACGGCTGAGACCGCGGCCACTCTGGCGACCGGCAGGCTGGGCATATTCCACGGCATGAAATCGTATTTCTGCCAGGACAGCTTCGGACAGATCGCGCCGGTATATTCGATATCCGCCGGCCTTGACTATCCGGGCGTCGGCCCTGAACACGCGATGCTTTTTGACAGCAAAAGGGCACAGTACGTGCCGGTGACGGACGAGGAGGCAGTTCAGGCCTTCGAATACCTGAGCCGCACAGAGGGAATAATACCGGCAATAGAATCTGCCCACGCGGTGAGCTATGCGATGAAGCTGGCGCCGCAGATGAGCAGGGACCAGATAATAGTGATAAATATTTCCGGGCGCGGCGACAAGGACTGTGCCGCGATCGCGCGCTACAGAGGGGAGGATCTCCATGACTGATAATAATAAGATACGCAGGGCATTCGCGAACGGGAAGGCTTTCATTCCCTTCATCACCTGCGGCGACCCTGATCTTGAGACAAGTGAGAAAATAATCGCTGCCATCGTGCAGGCCGGAGCCGATCTGATCGAGCTCGGCATCCCCTTCTCTGACCCTACAGCTGAGGGACCTGTCATACAGGAGGGAAATCTGCGCGCCCTGAAGGGCGGAGTCACAACTGACAGGATATTTGAGATGGTCGCGCGCGTGCGCAGAAAATATGACATTCCGATGGTATTCATGACTTACGCCAATGTGATCTATTCCTACGGCGCGGACAGACTCGAGAAGGAGACTGCGCCGGGCAGCGCTGATGTCGGCAGATACGGTCCCGGGTACGCGGACGACGGGTCATCATACGGGGCAAAGCTTTTTATTGAACGCGCGGCGTTCCTAGGCATAGACGGACTCATCCTGCCCGATGTGCCCTATGAGGAAAAAGCTGAATTCGAGCCGCTGTGCAGTGAAAACGGACTGGATCTGATATCTATGATCGCTCCCACCTCGCACGCCAGGATAAGGCAGATCGCCTCCGAGGCCAGGGGATTTGTATACTGCGTATCCTCGCTGGGCGTTACCGGCGTGCGCAGCGAGATCACGACTGACATCGGCTCTATGGTCAGGCTCGTCAGGGAAGTGAATCCTGATATCCCCTGCGCGGTCGGCTTCGGCATCTCCACTCCGCAGCAGGCCCGCGATATGGCCGCCCTCTCGGACGGCGCCATCACAGGCAGCGCCATCGTCAGGATAGCCGCCCAATACGGCAAGGATTCGCCGGAAAAGATCGGGGCATACGTAAAGAGCATGAAGGATGCTTTAAGAGGACTGTAACATTTGACAATGCCTTTTCTGGGTGATACCATAATACTGTTTTGAAAGAGTTGTCACGAAGAGTTTTTTTAAGACTCGTGCTGTTGAGAGGAGTTCTCTGCTTTGAATAGTTCTCCGGTTTTATGGATGATCATACCATGCTACAATGAGGAACAGGTCCTGCCGGTCACGGCGCCGATGTTCCTTGACAAGCTCACGCAGCTGTCAGCTTCGGGACGTATTTCGCCCGAGAGCAGGATACTGTTTGTCAATGATGGTTCTGCTGACGGGACCTGGGATTTTATCAGGAAAATGTCTCTTGCAGATCCGCATTTCACGGGGATCTGCCTGAGCCGCAACCGCGGCCACCAGAATGCCCTGCTGGCCGGGATGACGGAGGCAAAGGACAAGTGTGATATCGCGATCACCATCGACTGCGACGGGCAGGACGATATTGACGCGATGGATCAGATGGTCGACGAATATCTCAAGGGAAGCGAGATAGTGTACGGCGTGAGAAATGACCGCTCTACCGACAGCACTTTCAAGAGGAATTCCGCCCTGGCATATTATTCATTTCTGAAGCATATGGGCGTTGAGGTCGTATATGACCACGCGGATTACAGGCTTGTGAGCGCCAGGGTGCTCAGGGAGTTCGACAATTACCGTGAGGTCAATCTGTTCCTGAGGGGAATGTTTCCCCTGGTAGGATTCAAAAGCACGAGTGTCTATTATAAGAGACATGAGAGGAAGGCCGGCAAGACACATTATCCGCTGAAAAAGATGCTGGCTCTGGCATTTGACGGCGTGACCAGCCTTTCCATAAAACCGGTCAGGATGATAGCCGGCATCGGGGCGGGTGTGAGCCTGCTCGGGTTTATCGGTGTCCTGTGGGCGATAATCGCTTTCTTTGTCGGACACACAGTATCCGGATGGGCATCGATAGTGTGCATCGTCTGTTTTCTGGGCGGCATACAGCTTCTCAGCCTGGGCATAATCGGCGAGTATGTCGGCAAGACCTATCTTGAGACCAAGAGGAGGCCGAGATTTATCATCAGCGAGAGGACCTCGGATGAGGAGGAGAGCACGGCGGAGCTGACTGCAGGAGATATTAGATAGATGAGAAGATCTGCGAAAACAGCAAAGGACTATTATTTTACCTACACTGTATTATTCTGTTTCACATGCCTTGTCGTTTACTTCAGCTTTATAGTCAACGGGAAGAGCTTTTTGTGGTACATGGACGGAATGGATCTTCACTGGAACACTCTGGCATATTACGGTGAATATCTGCGCAGTCTTGTGGGAAATATCGTATCAGGAAATTTCAGTCTCCCTGAATATGATTTCAGTCTTGGCTACGGATCCCCGATCATCCCGACGCTTCACTGGGATGTGATTGGCGACCCTTTCAATCTGCTGAGTTTTTTTGTAAAGCCTCAAGGTACTGAACACCTGCTGACTTTTCTTGTGATACTCAGGCTGTATCTGGCCGGAATAGCATTTTCCGCGTACTGCTTCTACATGAAGAAGGACCGTTTCGGAACGCTGGCCGGAACATTTTCTTATATATTCTGCGGCTACAGCATTTTTACTTCGATAAGGCACCCGCATTTTCTGAACCCGATGATACTTTTCCCGCTTCTGCTGATAGGGGTGGAGCGGATATCGGATAAGAAAAAACACGGGACTTTTGCATTTCTGGTGTTCATCTCTATCATGACCAGCTTCTATTTTTCGTACATGCTGGGACTGTTCACTGTCATATATTTTCTGCTGAGATATTTTGTGAAAACAGACAGGAAAAGCGTTAAGGATTTTCTGCTCAGCTTCGCCCATATCCTGATCCCGGGAGTGATCGGTATAATGATGGCCTGCGTGATCATGATCCCTGTTATCATACTGTATCTCGGCGGCCTGCGCATCTCTTCCAATATCCAGCACCCGCTTCTTTATTCCATCGGCTACTATCAGCGGATGATCACAGATCTGCTGATCGTTGACTGCCCGGGGAGCTGGACACGGCTCGGTGTCACGGTGACGGTATTCATAGCCGCGATGGCCCTTCTCGGCATGAGGCCGCCGGCGGACAGGCGGGCCCGCCGCAGCGTGATCGCCATGAAGATCGCTCTTGCCGGCTCATTTATCATGTTTTTTATCCCCGCAGCCGGCAGCGCGCTGAACGGATTCAATTATGTCAGCAACCGCTGGGAATGGATGTTTGCGGCGGTAAGTTCATATACTCTGGCATATCTGTGGCCGGATCTGTTCGCGCTGAAAAAGCGGCAGAAAAACTTTGTTTTCTGCGGCGTCCTGGTATATGTACTGCTTATGCTGCTGCTGAATGAGGGTGTCACGCGCGCAGGCTATGCGGCCGTGATCCTGCTCGTCATCGCGGCCGGCATGGTGTATGCAGCGAACCAGCCGCGCTCAGCGATAGAGTCACAGCACAGATTCAGTGCCTTTTACAGCTATCTGCCGGCAGCGTTTGTCGCGCTGACTATCTTCAATGTCTGCCTGAACGCTCACTATTTTTATGACGCTGAGAAGGGTGGCTATATCTATGAGTTCGGCAGTACCGGGATGATGTATCCTTACCTGAGCTCCTCATCAGCCTACGCGGTCAGCCAGGCAGAGGACAGCAATAACGACGGCGGCAGGGTAGTCAGGTACGAAGACCAGTATTATGACAGTTATGTCTATAATAAAGATTCCCTCGTGAGGACGAATGGCACAGAATATTATTACAGTCTGGCAAATGGCTATATCTCGCAGTATCTGCTCGATATGGGGACAGACAGCTGGTGGTCATACAGGTATGAGGGACTCAAGGGCAGAACTTTCCTTGACACGCTGGCCGGGGTAAAGTATTATACTGTCTCGAAGAGCATGGGCGATTCAGGACTTATGCCCTATGGCTTCAGCAGGCAGGGCAAATACCAGGTCGGCATGCTGCAGTACAGCTATGATATATATACTAACCGCTATGCTCTGCCTCTGGGTTATAGCTATTCCTCTTACATCACGAGAGATGTATATGACAGCCTGAACTGCGCCCAGAAGGCTGAGGCGCTGCTGCAGGGAGTGCTGCTCGAGGATGACGGGGCAGCCGCCGCGGACACCTCGATACAGAAGGCAGACCCTAAGTTTACCCAGGAATCGGTGAATTATAAGGTGCACTGCGGCAGCAATGTCAAGCAGATGTCAGACGGCAGTTTTATGGTCGGCAAAGAAAAATCTTCGATAACGCTCAGCTTTGACGGGCTGTACAACTGTGAGACCTACCTGTATCTCTCAGGCGTGAACGCGCAGAAAAAGACCAAACTGCAGCTGTACCTGGATGACGATCAGGATATACTTTCGCGGTATTCCTACTACAGACTTCCGACTCTTGATAAAAATGATCTGAAAAGGACCGATTTTTATTCCGGGGTATGGGATGACGACAGCAAGGTGTTCATTATGACGGCATCCTGCGGGACAGTGAGCAGCCAGATACAGTATCGGAAGTCATCTGACCTTTACTATATAGGGCAGAAGGATTACCTTACCAATTTCGGCTACAGCGACCGCGCGAGGAACCAGATCACGATCACCTTCCCTACTGCGGGCATATATTCATTTGATGACATGGAGGTCATCTGCCAGCCTATGACCAATTATGTGTCGGAGGTCTCGGCGCTGTCAGAGAATGTGCTGGAAAATGAGAAGCACGGGACAGACAGCGTGACAGGCACGGTGGATCTTTCACAGGATAAGGTGCTGCTGCTGACGATACCGTACGATAAGGGCTGGACAGCCTGGGCCGACGGCAGGGAAGTGCCGGTATACAGGGCAAATGTGATGAATTCGGCCCTGATACTGAAGGCAGGGCACCACGATATAAAGCTTGTATACAAGACTCCGGGACTGAGACCGGGGGCTGTGATATCACTGGCAGGGCTGGCGGCCTTTGCGCTTATGCTGGCAGGGCAGCGGATAAACAGACGCAGACGAAAGACAGTGAGACGATAAAACGGCAGCTGCATTTAAGCAGGCCTGAAATTTCAGGATGGGGGGTATCAGTATGAAAGTGTTTGTGACAGGTGTCGGAGGTCAGCTCGGGCACGACGTGATGAATGAACTGGCAAAGCGGGGATTTGAAGGTATCGGTTCAGATATCCAGCCGGAATACAGCGGCGCGGATGACGGGACTTCAGTGACAAAGATGCCGTACGTCCGCCTCGATATCACGGATGAAAAAGAGGTCGAGACTGTGATCGGTCAGATCAGGCCGGATGCCGTCGTTCACTGCGCGGCATGGACTGCGGTCGACGCCGCCGAGGAACCGGAGAATATCCAGAAGGTACATGCCATAAATATCCAGGGAACGCAGTTTATCGCCGCTGCCTGCAGACATGTTGACGCCGCGATGCTCTACCTGAGCACGGATTATGTGTTTGACGGCCAGGGCAGCGAGCCCTGGGAGCCTGACTGCCGGGATTACAAACCGCTGAACGAGTACGGCCGCTCAAAGCTGGCCGGGGAGATCGCGGTAAGCTCGGCGCTGACGAAATACTTTATCGTGCGTATAGCCTGGGTATTCGGCAGCAACGGCAATAATTTTGTCAAGACAATGCTGAATGTCGGCAGGACTCATGACACTGTGCGTGTGGTATGTGACCAGATCGGCACGCCTACCTATACCTATGATCTGGCCAGGCTGCTCGTAGATATGCTGCAGACCGACAGGTACGGCTATTATCATGCCACCAACAGCGAGCTGCCGCCGGCTCCGTCCGCCGACGCTGCTGCAGGAAAAGACCCTGAGCACGATGGTGACGGCACGAAAAGAGGCTATATCAGCTGGTATGATTTCACAAAGGAGATCTACCGCCAGGCCGGCCTTGATACAAAGATAATACCGGTGACCACGAAGGAGTACGGCCTGAGCAAGGCTGCGCGTCCGGTAAACAGCAGACTCGACAAGAGCAAGCTGTCAGAGAACGGATTTGCCCAGCTGCCTTACTGGAAAAATGCCCTGCGCAGATACCTGAAGATACTTGGCGTGGATGCTGCTGAATGATAAAAGAAACGGAGTGGGAGAATGGGACAGATAAAGCTTACGAAGGCACCGATAGAGGGACTTTATGTTATCGAGCCGACTGTACACGGTGACAGCCGGGGATATTTTATGGAAACCTACAATCAGAATGACATGCACGAGGCCGGTCTTGACATGGTGTTCGTGCAGGACAACCAGAGCATGAGCACGAAGGGAGTGCTGCGCGGGCTGCATTTCCAGAAGCATTTTCCGCAGGGAAAGCTGGTGCGGGTGATACAGGGCAGTGTGTTTGATGTCGCGGTAGACCTGCGCACGGGCAGCAGCACCTACGGACAGTGGTTCGGAGTCGAGCTGACTGCCGAAAACAACAGGCAGTTCTACATCTCGGAGGGCTTTGCCCACGGATTCCTGGTACTCTCGGAGACCGCCAGCTTCTGTTATAAGGTCACTGACTTTTATCATCCGGGCGACGAGGGCGGCCTTGCCTGGAACGATCCGGAGATCGGCATCAAGTGGCCTCATGTAAGCGGAGCTTACAGCGGGAGCTGCTCAGCGGCAGGCTATACGCTCGATGACGGCACAGCTCTCAATCTCAATGAGAGAGACCAGAGCTGGCAGGGACTCAGAGACACGTTTCATTTCTAAGGAGGATGGGCATCATGAAGGGAATAGTTCTGGCAGGCGGGTCCGGCACAAGGCTTTATCCGCTCACTATGGTCACCTCGAAACAGCTGCTTCCGGTCTACGACAAACCGATGATCTATTACCCGCTCTCAGTGCTTATGAGTGCCGGTATCAGAGATATACTGATAATTTCGACGCCGCAGGACACACCGAGGTTCGAGGAGCTTCTGAAGGACGGGAGCAATTTCGGCATTGATCTGTCCTACGCTGTACAGCCGTCGCCGGACGGTCTGGCGCAGGCTTTTATTATCGGAGCCGATTTTATCGGTGACGACAATGTCGCCATGGTGCTCGGCGATAATATCTTTGAGGGCCACGGCCTTAAGCAGCGGCTGAGGACGGCTGCCTCCAATGCCAGCAGCGGCGCCGGCGCCACGGTGTTCGGCTATTATGTCGATGACCCTGAACGATTCGGTATCGTCGAATTCGACAATATGGGACACGCAGTCAGCATCGAGGAAAAGCCCGCGCATCCCAAGAGCAATTACTGCGTGACAGGTCTGTACTTCTACGACAACAAGGTTGTAGATTACGCCCGCAGTCTCCGGCCATCCGCCAGGGGCGAGCTGGAGATCACAGATCTTAACCGCATGTACCTGGAAAAGGGAAAACTCAACGTGGAGCTGCTGGGACAGGGATTTACCTGGCTGGACACAGGGACACATGAAAGCCTTGCCGAGGCCACTGACTTTGTGAGGACAATTGAAGATCACCAGCACAGGAAGATAGGCTGTCTTGAGGAGATAGCTTACCTGAACGGCTGGATAGACAGGGACAAGCTTATCGAGGACTGCAGGGATCTGATGAAGAACCAGTACGGACAGTATATCATGGACGTGCTTGACGGCAAATTCATCGACAGATAATGACGCCGCAGACCGCAAATACAGTTTTTACTTGCTTTTTATGTGTTATGGTTGTATAATTTCATAAGTGTTTCATTTTAATGAAAAAAGTATTAATGGCCGGGGATATTTTTATACAGAATACTGCGGCCGTTTTTTTTGAGGATACACATATGAGCAACCTGTCAAAATATAACTTCTATCTGCAGTGCATTGCGGATATGATTGCTATAATTATCGCCTATTCGATCGCCTTTGTGTGGAGATTCCAGGGCCCGGTCAATACAACGCACGGTTTTTTCCCGCGTGAACCCGGGTATTATACCTCGGGAGCGTATGTGACACTGCTTCCGGGCATAATCATCAGTTATCTCATAGTTGCCTATTTCATGCTGATGAGGGAGGATTTCCTGAGGCGGACACTGACAGGCGAACTTAAATCTGTGACAAAGACTGTTGTCACGGTTGTTCTTATTGTAATAATTTATCTGTTCATCTCAAAATCATCTCTTACCTATTCCAGAGCATTTGTCGGCGCGTTCGCTATCGCCTTCTGGTTTTTCTGCCTGCTTCTGAGAGTGCTCCTGAAAAAATACATTCTGCCGATCATCCATGCCGGGAAAAATGTCGAACAGACGGTGGTGATAGGCCGGCTGTCGATGATACAGAAAAGGCTTTCAGCTATCAACGACAGCACGGACTGGCGCATAAAGGTCGTGGGCATAGTCGTCACCGACCATGACATGGAAGGCGAATATATCGACGGCATCAAGGTGCTCGCGAACCGGGAGAATATGGAGTACATCATCAAGGAAGCTTCCACAGATTCCGTGGTGATAGTACCGTATGAGCTGGACGATACCATCCGCGAGTGGGCCAGGGCCTTTCATAACGTCGGCAAGATAGTGCATATCGATTTTGACCAGGCCAATGTCATCCCCGGTGCCAGCCATGTGCTGGACCGCGTAGGTTCCTGCCCTGTGCTGAGTTTCTATCCGCTTGCCAAGATATCCATCAGATACCTGTTTATCAAGCGCTTCCTCGATATTATACTGTCGATAATCTTACTTCCCCTGTTTATCATAATATTCATACTAAGTCTGATATTTACCAATATCGAGTCACACGGCCCGGTAATGGTTTCGCGTGTGCGCGTCGGGAAAAACGGGCGCCGCTTCAGTCAGCTCAGATTTCGTATATTCAGAATGGATGCCGGCCAGAGGATAGCTGAGGGAAAGAACCCCAAGACTGTGTGGGGGCGTTTCCTTAGCTTTTCGCATCTTGACAGGATGCCGCTGGTGCTCAATGTACTTTTCTCGGACATGTCGTTTGTCGGGCCTCATGCGCCCAGACTTTCCCGTTTCCTTGAATACAGTTCGGAGCGAAGAAAAAATCTCTGCATGCGCCCGGGGATCGTGGGCCGCTGGAGTTTTGAGCTGGATGAGAATCTGATCATCACTGAAGAGCGGAATTATATCGAGCACTGGAGCTTCGTGCAGGATATCATGATAATCATGGAGTTCGTGGTCAGATTTGTCAGCGGTCATCTGATACGGAAATATGATGACGGGCAGGCTGAAGAGGAGCTTTATCTGGTCAATGAGATCATCGAATTCAGGAAGCCGCTGGAATATGACCACACGGCCTACACCGCCAGAAAAACTGCAGGAACTGTTACCTACCATTTCTTCAAGCGCCTGCTTGACATAGTGCTTTCAGCTCTGGCCATAGTGCTGCTCTCACCGCTGCTGCTCATCCTGATGATACTTGTCATCTCCGACGACGGCGGCAGTCCGTTCTACTCTCACGAGAGGATAGGGAAAAACGGCAGGAAGATCCATGTATACAAATTCCGGAGCATGCACAAGGATCCCGGTGATCTGGAAAAGCTGCTCACGCCTGATCAGCTGGAGCAGTATAAGAGAGAATTCAAGATCGATAATGATCCGCGTATAACCAAGATCGGAAATTTCCTGAGAAGATCCAGCCTGGATGAGCTTCCGCAGCTGTTCAACATATTCGGCGGCAGCCTTTCCATAGTCGGCCCGAGACCTGTAGTCGCCTCGGAGACGGAAGTGTACGGCAGGGACGTGGCGAAATTCCTGTCTGTAAAGCCCGGACTTACAGGCTACTGGCAGGCATACGCCAGAAACAATGCGACATATGAGAGCGGAGAGCGGCAGGAGATGGAAATGTACTATGTCGACCACGCCTCTCTGGGACTGGACATCAGGATAGTATTCAAGACCTTCGGGTCGGTTGCGAAGGGAGCAGGAGCGCAGTAATGGGCAAAGACATAAAGATAATGGTCGCTATGCACAAGCCGTATCGTGTGGCTGGGGATGACATCTATTATCCGGTGCATGTGGGCGCGGCAGGAAAAGACAGATTCAGGGTCGATGCCGCCCACGAGATCATGCACGATGACGAGGGAGACAATATATCAGCAAGGAATCCCAATTTCTGCGAGCTGACCGGGCTCTACTACATGTGGAAAAATGTGCCCTCGGATTACCTGGGGCTGTCTCACTACCGTAGGTATTTCGCGCAGGGCAAAAGCAAGGACAAGTGGAGCATGATAGCGGGAAGAGAAGCTATGGAGAAGCGTCTGCACAAGGCAGATGTGATACTGCCCGTGAAACGCAATTATTTCATTGAGACAAATTACAGTCAGTATGTACATGCCCACCACGAGGAAGACCTGAAGATGACCAGGAAGATCATAAAGAAGAAATACCCTGAATATCTTGAGGCCTATGACAAGTCAATGAAGCGCACCTGGGGCCACAGATTCAACATGTTCGTCATGAGGAGAGACATAGCAGATGAGTACTGCCAGTGGCTCTTCGACATACTTTTTGAGCTGGAGAAACATCTCGACATATCCGGATATTCGGCAAATGACGCCAGGGTATTCGGATTTATCAGCGAGAGACTGCTCGATCCCTGGATAGAGACAAATGATCTGTCATATGAAGAGATGCCGGTAGTATTTATGGAAGACTTAAACTGGTTCGTGAAGGGCGGGAACTTCCTGAAGAGGAAATTCTTTGGGATAAAAAAAAGTTCCTGAGCTGACAATATCGATGGGAATATGAAATGAGCGATAAATTTGAACAAAATGATGGATTCTATGAGAGAAAGAAAAGATTCGAAAGCATAGAGGGTGTGACGATAGTCGAAGGTGAGACCCTGAAAAAGCTGCAGAAGATACTGCTGGAGATGCTTACGGATATCGTCACTGTCTGCGACGGCAATGGGATCTTCTATACGCTGAGCGGCGGCTCTGTGCTGGGAGCTATAAGGCACAAGGGCTTTATACCCTGGGACGATGACGTAGACATAAACATGCCCAGAAAAGATTTCGAAAAACTGAAGAAAATATTTGACAGCGAGCTGGGCAGTAAGTATACACTGAACACACCGGAGGATACTGCGGGACACGGACTGTCCGTCAGTCAGATAGTCAAAAAAAATACCGTTTACCGCTCATATAACGAACTGAGCAAAAAGGATCCCGGTATCAGTATAGATATCTTCGTCCTGGAAAATGATTATGACCTGGCTGCGGCGAGGACCCTGCAGGGCCTGCGCTGCCTGTTCTGGGGATACCTGCTCTCCTGCAGGAAGACCTATGAGGATATGCCGTATCTGCGCAGATATCTGCGCCAGGACAAAGAGCTGCTGGGAGAATTCCAGAAGAAAGCGAAGATCGGCAGGATCTTCAGATTCATTTCTCTGGATCATCTTACGCGGAAAACGCAGAAGGTCTATTCGATGTGCGGCAGCGATGATACCAGATATGTCAGCATACCGAGCGGGCGCAAGCACTTTTTCGGGGAGATGTACCGGCGCAGGGATATGTGCACGGCCAGGAAGGCAAGCTTTGAGGGCCTGAGAGTAAACATACCCAGGGGGACTGTCAGATATATGAAGGCGCTCTACGGCGATACCTACATGCAGATCCCTCCTGCTGAGAAGAGAGAGCATCATCCGCTTATGGAGCTTGACCTCGGAGACGGCAGATAGAAGGAATACTGTTGGAGAATAATATGAATGAAAAGCAGACAGAAAAAAAATCAGTCCTGATAATGATGGCTGTGTATAACGGTGAGAAATATCTGCGTGAACAGATCGAGAGCATCATAAGCCAGGATTTTTCAGACTGGCATCTTATCATACAGGATGATGCGTCCTCGGATCAGACAGTAAAGATAGCAGAGGAGTTCTGCGGCAGGGATGAACGCATAGAGCTGCTGCACAACGAGGGCAGGCACGGAGCCTACTATAATTTCCACTCTCTGGCAAATATCTGCAAGACACTGCCGAGGTATGACTATTATATGTTCGCGGATCAGGATGATATCTGGAAGGCGGATAAGCTGCGTGTACTTACAGGCTTCATCTCATCAAGGGAACGCAGACTCGGAAGCGCTGTCCCCATGCTCTGCTATGCCGACATGACCATTGTCGACGCGCAGGGGAATACCATATATCCGAGTATGAATGCTTTATATAAGATCGACGGCAGGACAAGATACAATGTCTTCTTCTCCCATAAGATATTCGGATGCAATATAATACTTAACGCAAGTCTGTTCTTCGCGGTGCCGAAGATCGATGTCAGCGCTGACGAGATACAGACGCTGTCGCATGACAATCTGTATACAAAATTCGCCGCGGTGCTCGGAGAGGTCTACTATCTCCCGAGAGTGACGATGCTTTTCCGCAGGCATGGAGAAAACACCACCAAGGAGCAGCAGTACAATGTCACCCTGAAAAGGATAATCCAGAGGATCTTTGATCTTGACGCACTGGCCGAGGCGCACGTAAATGTGTATAACCAGAGCCTTTATGCCATAAAACTGCTGGAGAGTGTGGATCTGTCTGAAAAGCAGAGGAAGATGCTGGCAGAGATCAAAAGCGTGATACTCAGGGGAGGGATCCCGGCGTGCGGATTTGTCCTCAGACATAAGATAAAATGGGGGAAGCCCGTTGAAAATATAAGCAGATCACTGATACTTTTTACCGGCATTTACAGGAAATATCTGGTGTACTGATGCAGGCGGCCGGCAGATGACTGCCGGCAGAGAAAATTACAGGAGACAAGATCATGATAGCGATATTACTTGCGGCCTATAACGGCGAAGAGTATATAGCCCGGCAGCTGGATTCCCTGCTGGAACAGTCGGAATCAGGCTGGAAATGCTATATCCATGATGACGGGTCGAATGACCGCACACTGGATATCATCGGCAGCTATATTGCAGAGCATCCTGACAGATTCTGCCTGCTTCCGGGAGAGAGCACGGGGGGAGCAAAGAATAATTTCCTTTATATGATGAGGAACGTCGAGGAAGATTATTACATGTTCTGCGACCAGGATGACTGCTGGCTCCCGGATAAAATAAAGATCATGTACAGAAGGATACGGGCGATGAGAAGAAGATACGGTGACATTCCGCTGCTCGCTTTCTCTGACATGAAGGTGGTCGATAAGGATCTCAACACGATAAATGAATCATATATGAAATACGCGGACCTTGATCCCCGCCGTTCACAGTTCAGGTATCTGATTTCACAGAATACAGTTCCCGGCTGTGTCGCTATTTTTAACAGAGAGCTGCGGGACAGAAGCAATGTCTACCGCAATATCGATGATATACGCTGGCATGACTGGTGGATCAGCCTGATAGCGGCAGCCACGGGCAGGATATCCTATGTGGACCAGCCTCTTTCACTGTACAGACAGCATGGAGACAACAACGTCGGGGCAGTCGCAGACCGCGGGCCGGACAAGGTAAAACGCATTCTGAAGGCCGCGGGAAGTTTTTCCCAGGTACGGGAGACAAAAGAGCGGATCGGTCATTTTGTACGCCAGGCCCGGGAACTGAGCTGTGCAAAGCTGCCGGGAACGGCCGGCGAGATAGTCGCGGGATTCCAGAATTTTGACAGTATGAACAAGTTTCAGAGACAGCGCTTTTTTATCCGTTACAGGATATTCAGGAACAAAAGAAATATCTGGCAGCTGCTGTGTCTATAGGCATTTTGCCGGATCATGATTTTTGCATATTAGGGAATGGAAAACAGTTATGAAAATTATAGTAACAGGCGGAGCAGGATTTATCGGGAGCAATTTCATATTCTACATGCTGAAGAAGCACCCGGATCACGATATCATATGCGTTGACAGTCTGACCTATGCCGGGAATCTTTCTACCCTGGCTTCTGTCATGGACAGCCCCAGATTCCAGTTCGTCAGGCTTGATATCCGGGACAGGAAAGGTGTTTACGACCTGTTTGAGAAGACACGTCCGGATATCGTGGTGAATTTTGCCGCGGAATCCCATGTAGACCGCTCCATCGAGGATCCGGAGATCTTTCTGCAGACAAATATCATCGGCACCTCCGTGCTGATGGATGCCTGCCGGAAATACGGCATCAGGAGATTCCACCAGGTCAGCACCGACGAGGTATACGGAGACCTGCCGATCGACAGGCCGGACCTGTTCTTTCATGAGGATACGCCGCTGCACACCTCCAGTCCCTACAGCAGCTCGAAAGCCTCAGCGGATCTGCTGGTGCTTGCCTACCACAGGACCTACGGCCTGCCGGTCAGCATCAGCCGCTGCTCCAACAATTACGGCCCTTACCAGTTCCCGGAGAAGCTGATACCTCTGATGATAGCGAACGCGCTCGCGGACAAACCGCTCCCTGTATACGGTGAGGGGATAAATGTCCGCGACTGGCTCTACGTTGAGGACCACTGCAAGGCCATAGACCTGATAATCACAAAGGGCCGTGACGGTGAGGTCTACAATATCGGCGGCCACAATGAGATGAAGAATATCGACATAGTCAGGCTGATCTGCCAGGAACTCGGCAAGCCGGAAAGCCTGATAGAGCATGTAGCTGACAGAAAGGGCCACGATCAGCGCTACGCCATCGATCCGGCCAAGATCCATGAGGAGCTGGGCTGGCTCCCGGAAACATTGTTCAAAGACGGCATCAGGATGACAGTGAAATGGTATCTGGACAACAAACCGTGGTGGGAGAATATCATCAGCGGTGAGTACCGGAATTACTATCAGAGAATGTACGGCAGCAGGATCATATTAGACTGAGGAGTATACAGCAGATGGGTCAGACGGGGCAGACTAAGTCATTAAAGAAAAATTTCATAATGAATGCCATCCTCTCGATGTCATCATTCATCTTCCCGCTGATCACATTCCAGTATGTGTCACGAGTGCTGCTCCCGGCAGGGACAGGCAAGGTATCCTTCGCGATATCGGTGATTTCGTATTTTACGATGTTTGCCCAGCTGGGGATACCGACTTACGGGATACGTGCCTGCGCCCAGGTGAGGGATGACAGGCAGGAACTGACGAAGACGGCTCAGGAGCTTCTGCTGATCAACCTGATAATGAGCGCTTTCGCGTACATAGTATTCTTCGGGATGCTGTTTCTGGTGCCTCGTTTCAGTGAGGACAAACCGCTGTTTGTCATTGTCAGCTTCTCCATAATCTTCAATACCATCGGCATGGAGTGGCTGTATAAAGCCCTGGAGCAGTATACATACATAACAGTCAGGTCGATCATCTTCAAGTTCGTGGCGCTTGTTGCCATGTTCCTGCTGATACATCAGAAAAGCGATTACGTTATCTACGGAGGAATATCGATATTTGCGGCATCTGCCTCTAATATCTTCAATTTTTTTCATGCTCACCGCTATATCGGCATGAAGCCTGTCGGCGGCTATGACCTGAAAAAACATGTCAGCGCGGTGGTCGTGTTCTTCGCCATGGCCTGCGCTACGACCGTGTACACTAACCTGGATACCGTCATGCTCGGATTCATGACGACGGACACCGACGTGGGATACTATAATGCTTCAGTGAGGATAAAGACGATACTCGTGAGTATAGTGACATCACTGGGCACGGTGCTTCTGCCGAGAGCGTCATATTACGTCGAACATCACATGATGGATGCTTTTTACAGGATAACGAAAAAGGCCATCAATTTTGTCTTCATAAGCGCCGTGCCGGTGATGGTCTTCTTCATGATCTTCGCCAAGGAAGGTGTATATTTCCTCTCAGGCAGCGCCTATGAAGGCTCAATAGAGCCTATGCAGGTGATAATGCCCACACTTATTTTCATCGGCCTGTCAAATATCATGGGCATACAGATGCTGGTCCCTCTGGGCCGGGAAAAGATAGTTCTGTATTCGGAAATAGCAGGCGCTTTGATAGATTTTATAATAAATATGATCCTCATCCCCAGACTGCAGTCGACCGGTGCCGCCATCGGGACCCTGGTGGCCGAGATGCTGGTCTGGGCTGTGCAGTACTACTACCTGCGCGATCATATAAAGCCGGCTTACGCGAACGTCAGATACGGATCTGTCTTGCTGGCGGTGGCCGCCGGCACGGCAGCATCACTGTGGACCAAGAGGATCACGCTGGATATTGTAAATTCTACGATCTCATATTTTGTTTTATTAGTGATAGCGGCAGCGCTGTTTTTCGGCGCCTATTATCTGATACTGCTGATAAGGAGAGAGCCGCTGACAATGGAGCTGACAGACCAGGTCTTATACAAGCTTAAGATCAGACGCTAACAGTCGATACGCACCCATGCTGAGGATAACTATATGCTTTACATATTATTCATCTGCACATTATTATTGCTGACTTTCAGCTACGTGATATTTGACAGAGATTTTTCACACCCGAGCTTTATATTCTGCCTCGCCTTTGCGTTTTTTGAGCTGGTCTGCGTTGCCTTCGCGAACGCGAACGCGGTCACGATAGGGCCGGAGACAGCGATGATCATTCTGGGCGGCATGATGATATTCATTGCCTTCGGGGTCTTCGCGAAGTACCTGGAGCAAAGGACCTGCCCGGGAAATACAGAATATCGCTCTGAGCACCGCTATATCGATCTCAGCAATGTTATTGTTGTCCTGGTGATAATATGCCAGCTCATCACCATCTATGTCTACATCAGATATCTTCACAGATTATATATTGCCTATTACGGCAAGGCCGGTTCGCTGTCGGCCTGCATCAATCTCTGCGACCAGCTGACGAAGTTCAATACCGATGATTACAACGCGCTTAAGGTACGGCCGGGTTCTCTGTACAACAGGACTAATCTTATAAGCTCTTCAGTGCCGTATCTGATCATCTTTACCCTGGTAAATAATTTCATCGTCCGGAAAAAGATCAATGTCTTTCAGCTGTTCTCGGCAGCCCTGGTCGCGGTGAGGATATATCTCTCAGGCGCCAGAAGCGCGCTGCTTATCCTCTTCGTGATGATAGTCCTCCAGGTCTATATAACAAAATACAGGAAGCCTGTCGGCAAAAAAAGCGGGGCAGGGTTCGTTATAAAGATCTTTCTGGCGACTCTGGCCTTCGGTGCGGTGAGCATTGGGCTTCTGGAGCTGATGGGCAGATCCGGTCCGTCGAATATCGGCCATTATCTATACGTTTATCTGGGCGCTCCTATAGACAATCTGGACAATTATATCCAGGGGGGAAGCGTCATGATGAAGGATACTTTGTTCGGTCAGCATACCTTCGGCCGTTTTTACGAATATTTCCAGCAGAAGAATCTCGTCGATTCGAGCCTGGGGACCGTGACGGATGTGCTGCCCTTTGTGAAAACTGCCAACGGGAATACTGCCGGCAATGTATTCACTATGTACTATTTCTTCCTGATCGATTTCGGGTATGCCGGGATCGTGCCGCTGACACTGATAATCACAGTATTTTACACGATCTTATATTATAAAACACGATACAGGAGCAATGCCGCGGCAGGCATGTCCCGGACGCGTGCTGAGAGTTTCCCCTATGCGGTATTTATCTATACTTATCTGGCGAATAACCTGGTGATGACTCCGTTTTCCAACAGATTCTATGAGGACGTTGTATCGATCGCATTTTTGAAATTTGTGATCATTACCGGCCTTTTTACCGCTGTTTTCATAAACGGAAGGTTAAAGATCGGAAATACGAACATCATATTTTTTAAGAAAAAAAATTATATGATAAGCTGAGCCCTGCAGGGTTCCGGGTATTTTTGGTGAAAATGATATAATGTCTGTTTACGGTTTTCTGACTTTGCTGTTTCCGGCTGTATTTTATCTGTTCTGCCTGCTGGTCTATCTGTCGGCGGGCGGCAGGGAACAGCTGCGTATGCTCTCGGGCAGATGCCTTGTGCCTGCTGCTCTTATCAGTCTTGCCCAGACTGTTTTTACCGTATATAAGGTGGGGCAGAACAGATATACATATTTCTGGGATTTCAGTACTTACTGGAATATGAGCTGTGACCTGATAAGCAAGATCAGCAGAGATCCGGCGGGAGCCCTTCTGGGAGTGTACGTCTCTATATGTGACAGGGATTATAATAAGCTGCTGCCGCTTATGGTATGCTGTCCGCTGAAACTGGCCGGCAGCAGTTTCGTGAGCTTTGCGGCGATCAACTGCGTGATGTTTCTTCTGCCTGTTTACTTTATTACAGCCTGCAGCTGTCTGAAGCTGATGTGCAGATGGGACAGCAGCAAGAGCAGGGCAAAGGCAGACCGTATATTCACTGCCGCGTTTGCGGGAACTGCTCTTTTTCCGCTGCTGACCAGGCCGGCATATCTGGGGTATATCGACTGCGCGGCGCTCATCCCCAGTTCGCTGCTGCTGTGGATACTGATAGATTACAGCGCTGCCGGGACCGGGAAGCGCCAGATAAAAACCGACGTCATAACAGCAGTCTTGCTGGCCGCGGCCCTGCTTTTCAGAAGATATTTCGCGGCTGTGACCGTGGGCTATGTCGCAGCTCTGCTGGTAAATGCGCTCCTTTCGCTGCACAGGGCAGGTGATAAAAAACGCTGTATCGCAGCTGTAATTATGAATTTCGCGGTCATCGGCGTAGTCTCCTTCGGGATACTGGCCCTGTTCCCGGGATTTATCAAGAGAGTGTTCTTTACAGACTACTCAGCTGAATATGTGGCATATTCAGGGGCGTTTGCGGATAAGCTGAGATCATTTGCCGGCAGCATCGGAGCGGTGATCCTGCTCTGCGCGGCATTTGCGGTCATATTATCAGCCGCGGCAAAAAAATGCCGGCTGATCACTGCGGAGCTGCTTGTCTTCTCGGCTGTCGCTGCATTGTCATTGCTCAGGATACAGTATATGGGCCCTCAGCATATGTACGTGGTATGCGCCCAGCTGCTGCTTTTATCGCTGATGGGACTGTCAGCGGCCTGGTTCATCTACGGCCGCAGATCAGTGAGCTGTCTGTCAGCGGTGCTCGCCCTGCTATGCGCGGGAAACTATGCTTACTGCTACTCGGCAAAGATACATAAGAGTCTGCCCGCGGCTGGCGCGCTGTTCTCAACATGCTATGACCCGCTGGTGAGAGATGATATCGGTGAGCTTGAAAGCCTGAAGGATTATCTTAACAGCCTGACGGAAGGCAACGGCGAAGAGGTGTATATACTCGCGAGCAGCTATGTGCTCAACAGCAGCATGATGCGCAATCTGGAACGGCCGCGAGCGGCGAATGCCGTCAACAATCTGCTTGGGACTCACGATATAGACCTGAGGGACGGGTTCCCGGCAGAGTTCTTTAACGCAGATATAGTGGTCTGCACCGAACCGGCGCAGACGCACACCGCAGAAGGCACCCAGGAGGTCGTGAGATGGCTGGACGATGAGGTCATGGACAGCAGCTCGCCTCTGGGACGCCATTACCGGAAATGCCGGACATTTTCGCTTGACAGTGGAGTGACCGCCAGCGTATTTCTGAAGACCGGGGACTGCAGCTATGAGGACAGAAAATACATAGCCGAGTACTTTACAGCCTATTACCCGGGACAGGAGGATATCTTTGCAGACCGCATATTTGGCCGCTAGGGCCGGATAAAGGCATATCTGTTTGACATTGTGCTGTCTGCTGATGTGTGATAAACTAATAAATCAGAATGAAGGATCTGACTTGGTTTATGGAACTTTGTTGTTTATGATGGAGGAGACTGATGAGAGAATCAACCGTGGATGCTAAGAATCTTTTACTGCGAATTCTGCTGCATTGGCGAGCTGTTATTGTCTGTATGCTCATCTGCGCCGTGGCTTTTGACGGTGCCGGATATCTGAAACTGAGACTGGCGAACAGAGAATACAAGGCCGCGCAGAATGAGGAGGAGAGCAGTGAGGAATCACAGGTAAAGATAGATGAGTTTTCGAAAAAGCTGACTGACGACCAGATCAATGAGGTCAAGAATGTTGTCAGCCTGTACAAGACCTATCAGAAAAATTATGATGACACAGTTAACTATATCAATAATTCCATACTGATGCAGCTTGACCCGAACTCGATATGCACTGACATACTGCAGTATCAGATCAACACTCATTATTCGGTCACCTACCCGGAGATCGCCAAGACCGATTACACGCAGGATATACTTGATTCTATATATTACAGGCTTCTGAACGACAGCAACTGCAAAGAGATCGCCAAAGCGCTGGGCAAGAATATCTCGAGCGAGTATATCAAGGAGCTTGTCACGCCTGTTATGAATACGAGGACGGATGACGACACGCCTGAATATAAGGATAACGTATTCACCCTCAGCATAATGGGGCGCTCATACAGTGAATGCGACAAGATCACTGCGGTGATCCAGAAAGATATCGTAAATGTTTTTGCAGAACTGAAGACCAAGTACGGAGCGTTTGACTACACTGACCTGGGCGTACAGCATTACAAGTCATTCAGCCAGGATGTCCTGACAGCCCAGAAGAATCAGGCAAATTCGCTCAAGGATATCCGCACGAACAGCGAGGGACTGATAGACGCGTTTACAGCTGACCAGAAGACATATTTTTACGCCCTGCTGAACGGAGATGACACGGTTTCGATCTCCCTTCCCATCGACCAGAACGGAACGCCGGCCGCATCTTCGTCTCCGGAACCTGTGACAGTCAGAAAGTTCATCCCCAAGTACATCGTTGTGGGAGCTATGGCCGGCCTGATACTGTCATTCCTCTACTTCATGTGTCTTATTCTTGCCGGGGCAAAGCTGATGTCTGACGATCTGCTGGAAAAGGCTTTCGGCTATGATTCACTGGGCAGCCTTCGCGTAACAGCCGATCCCCGGGGCTTCCTCTCAGGGATAGACAGATCCATACTGAGATCGCTTGACGGCGGCGCAGCTGCTTTCTCCGCCGAGGAGCGCATGCGGATGATAGCGGCAGGCATACGTATCGCAGCCAGGAAAAACGGCTGGAAGAACATATACATGACCGGATCGTCTGCTGACGAGCAGACCAGGAGCACCATCAAAATGCTTGTGGAGCAGTCAGGCAGCGGAGAAGAAAAGGTATCCTTCGGGAACTCAGTTGTATATGACCCGGAATCTCTGGAAAATATGGCTTCTTCAGATGCCGTGGTCGTTGTTGAGAGAGAAGATTATTCAAAGATCAAAGACATTGACAGGGAGTGCGCTCTGTTCAAGAAGAACGAGGTCCCTGTTCTCGGATACGTCGTGCTCAAATAGAGATCTGGCATCTTGTAATTAATACAGCATAATTGGAGGACTGATCATGAAGGGAATTATATTAGCGGCGGGCAAGGGCACCAGACTGTACCCTGTTACCAAACCTATATGCAAACCGCTGCTGCCTGTGTACGATAAACCTATGATATATTATCCGCTTTCGGTTCTGATGAGCGCCGGGATACGTGAAGTCCTGGTCATCACGCCTCCGGATGATACAAAACCCTTTGAGGATGTGCTCGGAGACGGGTCAGAGCTGGGTATAAGGATCGTCTACAAGGAACAGAAAGTGCAGCGCGGCATCGCGGACGCATTCCTGATCGGAGAAGAATTCATCGGCGATGACAGCGTATGTCTTGCCCTGGGCGACAATATCTTCTACGGGCCCGCATTCAGGAAAAAACTCAGGGACGCAGTCAGGGGCGTCGACGGCGGCGCAGTCATATTCGGCTACTATGTGGCCGACCCCCGGTCGTTCGGAGTGGTGGAATTTGACACTGACGGCAAGGCGATATCCATAGAGGAGAAGCCGGCCAATCCGAAGTCGAATTACATCGTTCCCGGTCTATATTTCTACAACAATAATGTAATAGAGATAGCCAAGAGTGTAAAACCCTCGGCCAGGGGAGAGCTGGAGATAACCTCAGTGAACAATGCCTACCTTGAGAAGGGTACGCTGCATGTCGTGCCGCTGGGCGATGAATTCACCTGGTTTGACGCCGGCAGCGCCGACAGCCTGTACAGGGCCGCGGGCGCCATACGCACGGCTCAGAGGTCCGGCAAGATGATCGGCTGTCTTGAGGAGACCGCCTTCCACAATCAGTGGATAACGATAGACGATCTGCTCAGACACGCGCATGAGATGGAGAAGACCGACTACGGACGCTATCTCGAAGCGCTGGCAGATGACGTATAAATTTAATCAGGGAAGCAGACAGGCCGTCAGGCCTGTCTGCACAGACTGTCGACAAAGTCCAGGGCATTTGCCCTGGATTTTTCTTGTACAGGAGCTAAAGAGTCAGTATTCATAAGAATCTGAGGTTTTTTTTTGGTATAATAGAAGTATCAAAAAGTGGGTGG
>Ga0160425_1000868_pt1 | contig 33658 bp, 40 predicted proteins | sample BioMet8_FD_108193 | JGI IMG/M metagenome (GOLD analysis project Ga0160425, IMG submission 108193) | Microbial communities from bioreactor (seeded with sewage sludge) at Lawrence Berkeley National Lab, California, USA - Biofuel... | ecosystem: Engineered > Bioreactor > Anaerobic > Unclassified ...
GTTATGGATTCGACTTCCTTAGGGCGCACCATATCGGGAAATAGCACAACTTGGTAGTGCACTTGGTTTGGGACCAAGGTGTTGCAGGTTCAAATCCTGTTTTCCCGACCATTATGTCATTTAGCCCTTATTTTATAAGGGTTTTATTATGTTTTAATATTTTTATGTAACACTTTATGTAACACTTTCACCTCTTTTTCTAATTTTTATTGTCTAAATTATCAATAGTTTTTACTAATTCATCAAATTGATTTTTATATAAATGCGAATAAGTATTTAATGTAGTTGCTATATTGCTATGTCCTAAATATTTTGATACCAATAAGATACTTGCACCATTGTTTATTAGTAATGATGCACAACTGTGCCTAAAGTCGTGGATGCGAATATGCTTTTGCTCTGATAGTTTTTCTAATTTTAATTGTTCTCTTTGAATTGTTGTATCAACAAGTGGATATATACCACCAAATGCGAACCAACTATTAGACATATTTTTATAATTGTTCCAATATTCTTTTAATTTTAACAAGTCATCAGATAATATTTTAGGCATTTTAAGTACTCTAATAGATGATTTTGTTTTAGGTGGGATTATCACATACTTTTTACCTTTGATCTTCTGTGTAAGACTTTTATTTATGCTTATTGTACTATCATTAAAATTGATATCATTCCAATTTAATGAATTTGCTTCTTCTTTTCTTAAACCACAATAATATAACATTTCAAAAAAGCATTTGTATTTCAAATCTAATTCACAACTAATAAATTTTATAAACTCATCATAGGTATAGAAATTCATTTCTTTTTTTAACTCATTATGATTAGTAAAGTTATTCATTTTTCTCATTACATCAGATAAATTATAATCTTTATATTTTTCTCCAAATCTTAATACTCCAACAAGAAAAGAATATATCTTGTTTTTATATGTTGTAGAATAATTTTCTTTATCAATAGTTTCTTTCCATAGGTTAAAATGATTTATATTAAATTTATTTACTTTAATATCTTTAATACATTCAAACTTATTAAGATATTTTTTGTAATCAATATATGATGTTACTTTAACTTTGTCTTTTTGAAAATCTAAATATTGATTAAACAAATCATTCATTGTAATAACACTTGTATCAATAGAATTAGTATTTTTTAATAAAAACTGTCTTTCTGCATCAACTGCATCTTTTTTTAATAAAAATGCTTTTGAATTGTATTGCTTTAATTTGCCATATATGTTGTGATACCTAACAGAAAAATGATAGCATCTTCCTTGCTTATCTGGTTTTCTTTTAATAATACTCATTTTACATTACTCCTTTACTTTTTATGCAAATTTTAGTATAATGTAAACGAAAAAGAGATAAGGGTTTTATTCGTTCTTTGTCCTTTTTCATTTACTTATGATCTACTGTTCTCTGCAGTAGGTCTTTTTTTATTATATACTTGCGTTTTTTATAAAATCATATACATAAACTATATATGCTGCAACAACAATAAGATAAAATATAAATTCAAATATACTGTCTGTTTTAAAATCCCATAATAATATAAGTGGAGATAATAAACATAGCATCAATCCAAAATCTCTTAATATATCATATGCTTTTTCAAAAAAATTATTCATATCTTTGTCCTTCTTTCTACTGCAAATCCAAGAATATTTATTGGTAATTCTTTAACTTGCTTCTCTGTGTAAAATTTAGGCATAAACATATCTGTATTATTCATATTGATAGGTGTTAATAAAATTCCTGTATCTTCAACAACTACTGTCTTAAATGTGGCATCACTTGAATTTACCATTACAACACAATCTTTATTATTATATCTTGTTTTATCGTAACATTTTTCAAAAATAACTATATCACCAGGACTATATTTAGGCATCATACTATCACCTGATATTTTTAATGCAAAATATTCTCTACCACCTTTTAGCCAAGATTTAGGTATATCTATATAATCCGTAATATCTTGTTGTGCTTCTAATGGTACACCAGCACGAATTATTCCATATACTGCTATTAAAATGCTGTTTGATTGTTTAACATCATCAAAATTTTTATATTGTGTTGAAATAAGATCAATTAGTGGAACATCAAGAACTTCTGATAATTTCATTATATCATTCATTACAGGTGTTCTTTGTCCTAACTCCCACTTACCAATAGTAGAATAATCTCTTCCAAGTTTATTGGCAAGTTGTTGTTGCGTTAATCCTTTTTCAATCCTTATATGTTTTAAATTATTTGCAAAATTATTCTCCATTGCAATCTTCCTTTCTGTCTTAATTGTACAATATAATTTACACTTTTACAAGACAAATTGGAAAAAAAGTGTTGACACAAGACAATCTGTCTTATATAATTAGGTTAGATAGGAGGTAAAGACAGTGAACGCATCATTGGTTATTAAAGGTTTAAGAAGATCAAGAATGAAAACACAAAATGATTTAGCAAAGTATTTAAATGTATCAAGAACAACATATTTTAATTACGAACAAGAGCCACTTAAATACAATTTGAAAGTATGGATGAAAGTAATGGAATATCTAGAATGCACTGATCTTGAGTTTAACAAATTTTTAAATGCTTTAAAACAAGACTATTTGTCTTATAAGAAATAAAAGAAAGGAGAATTTATGAGGATAGTAAAGAATAGACTATCGGCAGCAGAAACACTAGATGTATTAAATAAACAATGGTTAGATACATCAGATATTCAACTAATACTATCAGTAGGACAGACAAAAGCAAGATCAATAAAGAATGATATAAGGAAAGACTTAATAGAGAATAAGTATTACTTACCAAACAATCTAATTCCTACAGAGGCATTAGTTAAATATGCACATATAAGCATTGAATTTTTAAAAAAGAATAAATAAGTAAATGAAAAAGGAGAAAGAAAAATGAAAAAACTAATTAAATCAATTACTAGAATAGGGGCACTTTTAATCGTAATTCACGATACATATACAACAACAATTCATAGTTGGATAACAGGACAATATGCAGGATTTACTTGGATTGGAATAATTATATTTACTATTGCATTGCTTTATACGGTTAGTGAGTTAGATAAATGTATGGAATAGGAGAAATCAATGAAAAATGGATTTGTTATATATCAAGACTACAAAGAAATTCTATCCATATTAACTGATGAAGAATTAGGTAAATTGTTTAGATCATTGTTTGATTATGAGAAAGATGGAACAATTCCAAAGTTTAATAGAACACTAATGGTAGCATTTAACTTCATTAAAGGAAATTTAGACAGAGATAAAGATAAATATAATGAAAAGTGCAAAAAAAACAAAAAAAATGGTGAACAAGGTGGTAGACCAAAAAACCGAACGGTTATTTTGGAAACCGACACTAAAAGTGAGAAACCCAAAAAACCCGATATAGATATAGATATAGATACGGATATAGATACTGATACAGACACAGATATAGATACTACTAAAGAAAGAAAAGAAAGTGGTAGTTGTTCTATTTATGAATTTTATGAACAGGAACTAGGAAGAACAATAGCACCTAGTGAATTTGAACAAATTGATAAATGGATATCTGATTATGGATTAGATAAAACTAAACTTGCGATTGTTGAAGCAATTAGCAAAGGCAAAAGAAACGCATCATATGTCAATGGAATATTAGCAAATTGGAAAGACTTATCTATACAGGAAATTAAAGAGCAAAAATCTAAATCAAACAATAAATATCCTGATCCTGAATGGATGAATAAAACAATTACTGCTGAACAAGCATCTAGTGAAGAACAAAAAGAATTAGAAAAGGTATTAGGTGAAATAAACTTATGAACATATTACTAGCAATATTTATATTACTAGGCATAGTTATTGAAATAATTTATTTACTAGAAAAGAAAGCACTATTTATAAACATAAACTATAAAGCAAAATACGATTTGTTAAAACTAAACAATAAAGAATTACTAGATAACACGACCGATTTAAAAAGTGCTTTAGAGATAGCAAATAAAAAGATTGAAACGAATAATAAAGCAGTTAAATTATTAAGAAAAATACCAAGTGCAACTAAAAGAAAACTTGGAATATTAGAAGAAAAAAAGAAATAGGGGAATGTTATGGATTTAAAAGGAATATTTAAAGATTTACAAGACAAAGATAAATGGAAAAATTATTTAGACAATGACCAAGTAGAAAAATATGCAGAAGATCATCCTGATGAAATATATGCTGATGATTACAACCAATTTATTGAAATAAACGGAGAACAATATATTAAATGCGTTGTATGTAATGAATGGTATCACGAAAGCAATATGAAAGATACAACAGAAACATTTCAAATTGGAATGGTATGTGATGGATGCTATGAGCAATGTAAAGAAGATAGGTGAAATATGGAATATTCAAATTATGTTTTAGAAAATTTAAGTATATCTACTTGGAAACACAGAAAAGATTTACTAAATGATTTAAAAGAAATAGGAGTAAAAACAACTCCAAGACAGATAAGATTTATGATCCAAAAAAACAACAGAGATTATGCAAATGGAATAAGTGATTATGTAATAGTACACGGAATTCGTGGATACAAAAAAACAAATAATTGGAATGAAATAGAACCATCTATTGCAGACCAAAGAAGAAAAGCATTAACAATGCTTGTTGAAACTTTAAAAATTGAAAAAGAATACAAAAGAAGAAACAAGACAAGAGCAACTAAAGATACACAAGATGACATAGATAAAAAGATTGATGAAATAAATTTTTTAGAAGGAGAAAATTAAAATGAAACAATGTAAGACAGTATTAAAAGCACTTATAGAAAATCCAAGCAAAGAATTTACAGCAAAAGACTTTCAAAGTGGTAAATATTTTGTAGGTTATGAAGCTACTGCAAGAATGAGTGATGTTGCAAGAGAATATAGCAATTTAGTAATAGTAGGAAAGATAGATAGATATAGAACATTAAAACTAAATAAAAACAACTTTAAAGTAATTGAAAACATTAAAAAAATGTTAGGAGAGGAATAATGAATAAAGTAATTTTAATAGGTAATGTAACAAAAGACATTGAAGCAAAAGCAACACAAAGTGGTAAAAACTATTGCAGTTTTACACTTGCATTGAATAGAGGTAAAGATAAAGCAGATTTCGCACCTTGCATTGCTTGGGATAAAGCATCAGAACTTATAACAAAATATGTTAGTAAGGGAGATAAACTTGCAGTTGAAGGAAGATATACAACAGATAATTATACTAACAAAGAAGGCAAGAACATAACTAGAACCTATGTAACTGTTGAAAGAACTGAATTCTTATCAAAGAGTAAAAAAGCATCTGATGAACAACAAGTTGATCAACAAAAAACAGCAGATATTAAAAAAGAATTAGATAAACCAGCAGAAGAAGCAAAAGATCCATTTGCAGATTTCGGTAACAATTCAAATGTTGATGATGACTTTCTTGAATAGGTGAACATATGAAAATGTATGGCACACCAAAAGAGATAATAAGCAAGGTATTAGATTTAGATCAAAACAAATCATATATAGTTGAACTACACGAACCAAAGAGTGCAAGAAGTTTAGAACAAAATAGACTTTTGTGGCATTTTATTGGCGAGATAGCAAAGCAACAGCAATGTGATGATATGGAAATATATATCAATGCACTAGAAGATGCTAATGCTAAATATGAATATATACTTGGAATGCCAACAATAGAAAAGGAATTAAAAAAGAATTTTAGAGCAGTTAAAATTGTTAGACCTCAAGATTATCAAGGCAAAAAAATGTATGTTTACAAGTGCTTTATTGGAAGCAGTAAATTTAATACTGAAGAAATGACACAACTTATTGAAATAGTTATGAAATATGCAGAAGATATTGGAATACCAACAGGAATAATTTAGGAGGAATATGTTAGAAGTGATACTAGGGAATATATTTTTATTAGTACTTATTGGATGGTCAGTACTTATGATCCTACTAAATTTTCTTAACGACCTAATTGAAAAAGAAAAAAATGTTAGGGGGAAAAGAAAATGACAATGTATGAAGCACAAGAAAAGATTGATCATTTAAACAACAATATTGAACTTAAACAAAAACAAATATCATTGCTTTTCTCCAAGACACAACCACAGGCAACAAAATTTGATAGTGATAGAGTTAGTGGTGGAACAAGAGAAAGCAAAATTCAAACATATTGCGAAGATACTGAACAACTGCAAAAAGAACTAGATAGTTTATTAAAAGAGCGAAAGATTTACCAGGACTATTTAGAAAGCGAATTAAAGGCAATAGACAAGTATAATCCACAAGTTAAGAGAATTATTGAGGGAAGGCAGAAATATCACCTTACCTGGTCTAAAACAGCCAAATATGCAGCATTCAGTAGAAGCCAAAGCATAAGATATTACAATTACTTTTATAAAGGGAGAAAAAATGAAAGATAAAGATAATAATGATATTAAAAAAATACAATCAATGTTAGATGCTGAAGAGCAAACAGATGATAAAGACAATGGGCATTATATAGAAAATTTTTATAAGCACGAATTGTCTAGAGAAAATAAAAAAATCAAAAAACTAATTAAAAGGAGAAATAAAAATGAAATATAAAGTTGGAGATAAATTTACACCAACAAAAGCCACATTAAAAACATTTACTAATTTAGATAAAGATAGTATATTGACAATATCAAAAATAGAAAATGATTTAATATATTTGAATTGTGAAATTTATAATTATGTATGGGCTATCAAAGATGATTTTAATAAATATTTTATGCCATTTAAAGAAGATATTATTGAATATAAAGGTAAAAAATATGACGTTATTGACGAATATAAATATATTGGTGCAGATAAAAAATATGATATATGCTTAAAAGAGCATAAAGAAGAAATACTTGATAAAAAAGAAAAAGAATATCTTGAAAATGTAATTAAACCATTTAGAAATAGAATTACTTATATTAAAAAAGATAAATATTTATCTGAAAATTTTGCTATTGGAATACAACTAGATGATGATGTAATTTTATTACCTGAATTTAATGACACAAGAATGTATAAAGGGATGGAACTTAATAAAAAATATACATTAGAAGAATTAGGATTATAGAAAGAGTAAATAAAATGGAAGAAAAGAAAAAAGAAATTAAAAAAGGATTACCAAGTTTTGAAGAATTAAGAAAAGTAGATCTAGATAGATACATTAAAAAAAGAGATGATGCTGATTATATCAACTGGGCAACTGTTAAACAAATATTACACGATAATGGTGCTAAAGTAGTTTATTTTGAACCTGTACAGCAGCCAAACGGAAGTTCTTTAATTATGTGTGATAAAGAATTTGTTGATAAGAATGGTGGATCTAACAGAGTTTATGAAACAAGGATTAGAGTTGTTATTGATGATTTGAAATTTGAAATGCAAGGTCCAGTAATGAATGGTGCTAATCCTGTTAAAGATAATTCAATGACACAGCAAAGATTATGGAATAGCCAAACAAGATTATTTGTTAAGGGAGTAGCAATCCATACTGGTCTAGGATTTGATATGTGGAGTAGGATAGAAGATAAAGAAGATAATGACAATGTTGAAGAAGATTTATCTAAACACAACATATTCAAAATTGCTGAAAGAGTTAAAGAAAAACTAACAAACTTAATGAAGCAAGGTATGACATTTGAAGATATTGCTGCAAGTCTTAATATTGAACCAGATGTACTTAAATCTTATCTATCATATTATGATATTCTAAATAGACTTGAACAATCTATTGATAAAATAAAAGTTAATGATAAAAAGCAAAGATAGAAGTTATTATATTGGTGCTTCTGATACAAAATTTGTTGTCGGAAATTGGAATACCAAAACATTTAGCGAATGGTGGCTAGAAAAGATTGGTATTCCTAAACGACAAGTAAATAACAAATATACTCTTGCTGGTACTAATTATGAACACAGGATCATAGAAGCATTAAATATTCCTATTGAAACAGATAAACAAATTATTAAGAATAGATTAAGAGTAAATTTAGATGGTAATACAAAAGATAAAATATATGAAATTAAGACATACGGATATTCTAAAGGATTTGATATAGACAGACACAAAGACTATTACGAACAAGTACAAGTTGAAATGTATGCAAGTGGAATACATAATGCAGAGATAGTTGCATACGGATTATTAGAAAAAGATTATAATAACTTTTTCAATGATATAGAAAAAGACAGACTTATGGAAATAGATATACCATATGATGAAGAGTTTATTAAAAGAACATACATACCTAGACTAAATTATTTAAGCGAATGTTTAGATAAAGAATGTATGCCTAGTGAATATGATTATTTGATGGAATATCCTAAATATGTAGAAAAGAAAGAATAGAAAAGGAGAGATAGAATGAGTATAATGTCAGTTAAAAAAAATGGTAATGGTGATGAATATTATACACCTGATTATGTAGTAGAAATATTAGTACCTTATTTAAAAAATAAAAATATAAAAAAAATTTGGTGTCCTTGTGATAAAGAAACAAGTGAATATGTTAGAGTATTTAAAAATAATGGCTTTGATGTAATATATTCTCATATTGATAACGGGCAAGATTTTTTAAATTATATACCTGACGAAGACTATGATTGTATAATAACAAATCCACCATTTAGTATTAAAAATAAGATATTAGAAAGATGTATTGAACTAAATAAACCATTTGCAATATTGCTAAGTGCTACTGTAATTCAAAGTGCTAGTCTAGTACAAATATTATCTAAGTTAGAAGATTTTAAAATGATAATGTTTGATAAAAGAATTAGTTATAGTGGAGATAGACCTCCATTTCCAAGTTGGTACTTTACAAATATGTTACTAGATAAAAATGAATTTTATATTTATAAAGAAGACCCAAAATATTTATATAACATATGGAAAGAGAAAATAGAAAAGGAGAGATAGAATGAGTATTAGTATAAGTATAGTTGCAAAAAGAAAAGTAGCAATATTTGATACAAATATTACCTATAATTTAGCACCAATTTATTATAAAGCAATTGATGAAGAATTAGGTTTTAAAAAGTTAAAAGGTATGACTTGTAAAAAAGCATTACCAATAATCAATAATGCTATTAAAAATATGTTAGACAATAAAGAAGAATATTTGAAATTAAACCCTGAAAACGGTTGGGGCAGTTATGATGGATTACTTGAAGAATTTAAAAAAATGAGAGAATGTTGTGAAGATAATCCTGATGGAATATTTGAAATGGATTTATAGGAGGACATTATGGAAATAAATGTCAATGCCTATACAATAGAAAAGGAGAGATAGAATGAAATCAGGACTTATGTTAGGAGTTAATCCTAATGCAAAAAGAGAAGAAAATGATTTTTATGCAACTAATCCAACAGCACTTAAATTATTTTTAGAAAATTATAAAGAACTTAATAAAATGGATTTAGAAAAGGAAGTGTAGATATGAAACGAATGAGTGATGAAGAATTACAAGAACTAAATAAAATTAAAGATTTAGATATAATTGAATGTTATATTAAATTACTTTATAAACTAAATAATGAATTTCATAAAAAGCCAAATGCAGAATATTATAAATCTTCTAGCAAATATGATTATTATATAGAAAAGCCGTTTAAAAAAATATATTTAGATGAGAATGATAATTATTATTATAAAGATTATTATTACAATGCAGTTGGAGCAAAAAACAATGGTTGCCCAAAATCAACAACATATAGTCAATATTCTTTAAGTTTCTGCTTATCATTATGCAAATATAGTAAAAGCAAAATTAAAAAAATAATTGATGATAATATAAAGGCAGATGATAATAATGAGTAAAGAATATGTAGAGCCAATAGTAGCTGATAATAGTGGCAATGTATATATATCAATTAAAACAGCAAATGAATATATGGATAAATATATGAAAACATTATTAGAAGTTAAAAAATACGCAGAAACTGAAAAAGAAGATTTAATTAGTGGTGGCGAAGTTTGCGAAGACATTTTAGAAATTGTAGATAAAGCATTAGGAGATGATAAGTAATGAATAGTTATGATATAAACTTAAATAATATAGGCTGTATTAAAGAAAGACAAGAGTTCGGTTATACAGAATATGTAAATATATGCACAAATCAAACAACGAGAATTAATTGGGGTTTTGATATATGGCTTTTAATGATTTTTGCACTTATTGTTATAATATCTGTTGTAACATTTATAATAGTTGATAGCAATAAATATTCAATACCAATAGTTAGGCAAAAATAATATGAGCAAAAGGTCAATATGGTGTCCGTTTGATACTGAAAACAGTGAGTTTGTAATTTTATGCAAAATATGGAACTAAAATGGAACGATTGTTATTGTATAATGATAGTGTAAGAAATAAGCAGAGAAGCCATTATCTATGCTATTATCTTACCATTTTTCTTATTCCTTTTAGAGAAGCATCTGAATAAGGTGCTTTTATTGTGGAGTTTTAATGATAAAAGTAATTATTGATTACAAGTTTTTATCTTGGAATAATTATATAGGCAAATGCAGAACTAATGTCTATATAGCGAATAAAGTTAAGCAAGATGAAACAGAATTAGTTAAATACAAATTTATGGGACTACCAAAAATAACCAATTATCCAGTATCTATTGAATTTAAGTGGCATATAAAGAACAAACAGAGTGATCTTGATGGAAGATGCTGCAAGAATATCCTTGATGGAATAGTAAGAGCAGGAATATTGGTTGATGATAGTGTCAAATACATAAATAAGATAACGCACATATATATACCAGATACCACTGATTATGTTGAGGTAAACATAGCAGATGGAGAATAAGAGATTAAAAAAGGTGGTTGATTTTGTGAAGCAAGAATTAAAGAAAAGAATAAAAGAGATGATTGCCGACAACAAAGATCTACCAACAATATGCAAAGAATTAAAATTCAATGATTATGAAGTTATTGGATTGATTGAACTAATGAAACAAGATGGTGAATTAGTAGACTATGTAAATGGTGAAATAGTTAAACTAAAGAAACCTATACAAGCAAGTAGAGTGTATAAGATACCTAATGATGCACAAGAACTTAATTTACTACTTATATCTGATACTCATTTAGCAAGTAAATTTGATAGGTTAGATATACTTAACCATCTATATGAAGAAGCAAAGCAAAGAGGAGTACATATTGTACTTCATTCTGGTGATCTTACAGATGGTAGAAGCAACAGAGCAGAACAAGTATATGAACTTAAAGAACCTAGTTATGAGGGACAAGTTGACTATGTAATAAAGAATTATCCAAAGGTTAAAGGAATAACGACTTATGTTATTGGTGGCAACCACGATCAATTCTGGTACAAGTTTTGTGGAAGCGACATAGTACAAGCAATTACTAACGAGAGAAAAGATATGGTATATCTTGGTGCTGATGTTGGTGATTTAAAAATAGGCAATTTATCTGTTCGTTTATATCACGGAAAAGGAAATCAAGCATATAGTCGTTCGTACCGTATTCAAAAATATCTAGATGCTATGCCTATTGATGAAAAGCCAGATATATTGCAAACAGGACACATTCATCAAGCATTCTACTTTAAGCAAGATTTTACTCATTGCTTTCAAACGGGTTGTCTTGAGGATCAAACACCATTTGCTAGAAGTCTAGGATTAAGCAACGAAAAGAGTTGCTGGTGGGTAAATGTTAAATTTGATAATAAAGGCAATATATTAAGTATTACACCTGAATTAGAAGAATTTGATAAGAAAAAAGAAACATCTAAAACACTAATAAAGAGGAAGTGATTAAAATGGCTTGTGGTAAAAAGAAAGTATCAACAAAAAAAGGTAAAGGCAAAAAGAGAAAATAAGTTACAATTCATTTACTGATATTATTGAAGCATTTAGTTTACTAGATAGATTAGTAGATATATTGGTAAGATTAACTATTATAGTTAGTCTAGAGTAGATAATACCTTGTTGCGAGGTTTAAGTATATGCAATCAGTGGGAAATTATCTATTCTAGAGTGATTATAATACTAACGAGAAGGCTTCTTAAGTCCTAGTAGAGTAGTCAATAATCACTATTGGAAAAAGAAATATCTTTTATAAAGTGGGCTGTATTAACACGGTGCACTTAATTTTCTATTAAGGCATAGTACGTGCGAATAATAACAATTTTCAGGTTTACCGAAAAGTTTATTGATTATCCTGTAGTTATTTTGTTAATAATTATAACTAAAAAACTTTAATCCGTGCAGAGAGATTGGCTCTGCTTTATTGCTGGAATAGCCGAATGGTAAGGCAACTGCTCTGTAAGCAGTAGATTGTGGGTTCAAATCCTTCTTCCAGCACCATATACTTTCTCCTGATGCTATTTACAGGTAGTGCTGGATACACCTTAAGTGGTATATCTAGCAGTATCTATAAGGGAGACACATCTATGAGTGAAGAAAGAATAAAAAGATTACTATTTATATTAAAACTTAAATACACAAGAGAGGTATCGCCTAAAATTAAGCATAGAATATGGAACAACATACAGGAATTACAAGATAGATTAGACAATATACAATATCCTAGCGAATAAGAAAGGAATGATAATATGGCAAGAGGTAAAAAGTTAGACAACGAAACAGTATATAAGATTATGACAGCATACTTTACTACTGGTAATACAGAAGAAGTATCAAACCTATTAGATATTCCTGGATCTACTGTAAGAAGCATAATAGATAGATATGAGGATGATGAGAAATTCGCTAAACTTCGCACTAAAACAGAAGATAATTTTGCTGCTAAAGCAACTAAAATAATCAATAAAGGCACAGAACTTCTTAATAAGCGATTAAATACTGCATTAGAAGATCAAGAAACACTAGAAGAAATACTAGAAGAAGCAGCATCACAATCAAAAGAAGATGTAAGCCCAGCACAGATAAAGCAATTAGTAAAAAAGATAAATCAATTACAATTAAATAATTTAAGCGAAATAACAACAGCAATAGGCACTCTATATGATAAGAGAGCACTTGCTAAAGGTGAACCAACAGCCAACAATACAATAACAATAACGGTTGATGATGTAGATGATAGTAAATGAGCGAAATAAAATTCAAAATACCATTAAGTGTATATAATCCAGTATATAGACCATTACTAGATTGTAAGAAAAGATATTTAGTATTTTATGGTGGATCAGGAAGTGGTAAGAGTTATTTTATTGCTGAAAGATACATTAGGAAGATGCTTAAAGAACCATTATGTAATTTATTAGTAGTAAGAGAAACTGGTAAATCAAATAGAGATAGTACTTATGCACTATTGAAGCAGATAATAAACAAGTGGGGATTACATAAATACTTTATTCCCAATGAAAGCGATTTAAGAATAAGATGTACTTTAAATGGTAATGAAATAATCTTTGGTGGACTAGATGATGTTGAAAAATTAAAATCAACAACATTTAGTAGAGGAGATTTAACAGATATATGGATGGAAGAAGCATCTGAAACACTAGAAAGTGATTTCAACCAATTAGACTTGCGTTTAAGAGGTAAAAACGCAACACACCAGATAGTTTTATCATTCAACCCAGTAGATATTAACCATTGGTTAAAAAAACGCTTCTTTGATACTAAAAATGATAATGCAGAGGTGCTTCATACAACATACCTTGATAACAATTTTGTTGATGAAGATTATAAAAGACTATTAGAGAGTTATAAGACAAGTGATCCATATTACTATTCAGTATATTGTTTAGGACAATGGGGAACACTTGGAAAGACAATATTTGACCAAGAAAAAGTACAAGAGAGAATAAATACAATAAAGAAGCCAATTAAAGTTGGCTATTTTATTTATGACTATGATGATGGAATGCCTCAAGATAAGAAGATACAGAACATTAAATGGATAAATGATCCTGATGGATATATCAAAATATATGATGTACCTAACATATACAAATATGTAATAGGTGGAGATACAGCAGGAGAAGGAAGCGATTACTTCACTGCACAAGTGTTGAATGCACGAACAGGTGAACAGGTTGCTACTTTAAAGCAACAATTTGATGAAGATGTATATGCTAAACAGATATATTGTTTAGGTAAATACTATGCAGATGCTTTAGTATCTATTGAATGTAATTTTAGTAGTTATCCTATAAAGGAACTAGAACGACTTGGATATACTAACATGTATGTTAGAGAAAAAGAAGATACATATACAGGAAGCATTGAAAAGAGTTATGGATTTAGAACAACTAGCATAACAAGACCTGTAATAATAGCAGAACTTGTTAAGATAGTAAGAGAAAGTACTGATTTACTGAATGATAAAGAAACATTAGAAGAAATGCTAACATTTGTAAGGAATGAAAAAGGTAGACCAGAAGCACAGATAGGTACACACGATGATTTAATTATGGGGCTTGCAATAGCATATAGAAGCAGAGAGCAAGTAATACTAGATGATGAAACAATTATTGTACCAAGAGAGAGAAACTTCTCGTTTGAAGATGTAGAAGATAATGGATATGGAAAGATAGAGGTAATTTAATGGAAATAATACTAGCAATATCAATAACAGGTGCACTAACAATAGTGTCTTTTTATGTTGGGGCAAGAATAGGACAAAAGATATCACACGATGAACCTATTGCATTACCATCACTACCTGTTAAAGAAGATAAGAATACTAAAAAAAGCAAAGATAAACTTGCTACTATTCTTAACAATATTGATAACTATGATGGAACAAGCAAAGGACAAGTAGAGGTGAAATAGTAAATGGATGAACAAGAGATAAAACAAACAGACCTATGGTTACTATATGAAAGAGGTGTAAGTTTTAACCGACTTCACGATATATACTCTGATGTAGATAGATGCAACAGATTTTATAATGGTGATCAATGGGCAGGATTAAAGAGTGGTGGAGTTGAACCTGTATCATTCAATATCATTAAGCCAATAGTTAAGTACAAAGTAGGAACTATCAATCAAAACCTATGGGCAATTAACTATTCAAATGATAACTTTTTAGACCAAGATAACAAGGAATTACTAGATACAACTTGTAAGATGCTAAACAAGAGAGCAGACCAAGTATTTGAAAAAGATAATATGGACTATAAATTGCGTAGATTTAGTAAACAAGCAGCAATAAATGGCGAAGCAATTATCTATGTAAACTATGATGATGATGCAGATGATCCAACAAACGAATTATTATCTATTACTGATATTTGCTATGGTAATGAAAACTCTAGTAGCATACAAGAGCAACCATATATCATAATCAAGTCAAGAAAGCCAGTATCTGCTATACAAAAGATGGCAAGAGATGCAGGTGTTAAAGAAAGTGATTTAGAACTAATAAAAAGTGATAATGAAACATCTGAACAAGCAGGAGAACTTGCAAAAGATGAAGTAAATGATATGTGCATCATTCTAACAAAGATGTATAAGAAAGATGGCAAAGTACTATTTAGCAAGAGTACTAGATATCTTGATATAGAAACAGATAAAGATAGTGGACTAACATACTATCCATTAACACATATGTTATGGGAAGAAGTAGAAGGCAGTGCTAGAGGAATAGGTGAAGTTAAATACTTAATACCTAATCAAATAGAAGTAAATAAGACAATTATGCGTAGAGCAATAACTGTTAAACAGACTGCATATCCTCAAAAGGTAGCATTAGTTGATAAGATACAAAATCCTGAAGCACTAACTGAAGTTGGTAGTATTATTAAAGTATTAGGAATGAATACTACTGATGCAAGACAAATATTAAGCTATACATCACCAGCACAGATGAGTACTGATGCTTCACAACTAGAAAAAGAACTAATAAGCACAACAAGAGAACTTGAAGGTGCTGGAGATATAGCAACAGGTAGTGTAAATCCAGAAGATGCTTCTGGTAAAGCAATACTTGCAGTACAACAAGCATCACAACAACCATTAACAGAACAAGTATTATCATTAAAGACAGCAATAGAAGATCTAGGTCGTATATACATTGATATGTGGAGAATATATGCGAAGAATGGATTACAAGTATCATATGATGATACAGATGCTAATAATCAAATAGTACAAAAGACAACATTTATTACAAAAGACACTTTAAATAAATTAAAAGCAAAAGTTAAAGTAGATATTACTCCAAAGAGTAGTTATGACAGATTTGCAGTTGAACAATCTTTAGAAAACTTATTCTTACAACAAAAGATAACATTTGAAGAATATGTAAAAGCATTACCTGATGATAGTGTAATGCCAAAGAAAACACTTGAAATAATTGTTGAAAACAGAAGAAAAGCACAGAAACAAATAGCAAGTATTCAACAACAAGCAAATTCATTGATGAATAATGGTAATCAACAGATAGCAAATGCAGAAGATGCACAAAGTACTATTCAAAACATACAACAAGCAGGAAACGAAATTGCACAGCAAGGTGCACAACAAACAACACAACAAACTATGCCACAACAAGCATAGTTTTTGTTTGTCCGAACATTAAGACAATAAACTAAATGGTAGAAAGAATGCCGACAGGCAATAAATGGTGAAAAAATGGACAATGAGTTAGAACAAGCTAACACTGAAAACACTGATACACAAACAGTAGAACAAAATGTGGATGGAGTAGAACTAACAGATGGTTCTTCTGAAAAGGTAGATACTTCTAAAGAAGTAGCACCAACAAAGGAAGATACAGATGCTAAACAGCTCAAAGACTTCTTGAAAGAAAACCCTAAATATCAAGATGACTTTAATAATATAGTTAAATCAAGATTAGATAGGGAAAGCAAGAAGTATCAAACAAAACTAGCGAAATATGAGAACATTGAGAAAGTTCTTAATGCTGGGCTAGGTACACAAGATATTGATGAGAGTGAAACAAAATTAAGAGAATTCTATGAAAAACAAGGTATCAAGATGCCTGATAAATCCATTGAAGGATTAACAAATCGTGATTATGAATTATTAGGTAAAGCAGATGCAGAAGAAATAATAGAGAGTGGAGATGCTGAAGAAGAAGCAAATCGCTTGGCTAATAAAGGATATGACAAGATGAATGATAGAGAAAAGACTACATTCACAACACTTGCCGAATATCTAACAAAAGAGAAGAAAAAACAATCTCTTAAAGCAATAGGTGCATCAACAGATATTCTTAATTCAAAAGAATTTAATGAGTTCGCTTCTAAATTCAATAACAGCACAGATATCAAAGATATATATGATTTATATTCAAAGGTATCAAATAAAACTCAACCTAAAGTTGAAAAAATTGGAAGTATGAAATCTACTGAAGCAGATAACACAGTAAAAGACTACTATTCATTTGAAGAAAGTTTAAAGTTTACTAAAGAAGATTTTGATAAAAATCCTAAACTATTCGCAGCAGTAGAAAAGAGTATGCCTAAATGGTAAAAATTTAAAAAAAGAAGGGAATGATTTATTATGGCAGTTACACATTTTCAACAAACAATATGGTCAAAGAAAATCCAAGATGATTTAGAGAGGGAATGCAAACTTGTAGCAAATTGCAACACTAAATATGAAGGTGATGCTAAATATGCTAACACAGTTAAAATTTTAGGAGTAGGTGATCCTACTGTTAGTGGTTATACTGGTGCAGATATCACTATTGAAGGTATGACAGACAAAGATCAACTATTACCTATTGATGTTGCTAACTATTTTGCTTTTGAAGTAGAAGATATTGATAAAGCACAAAGTGTTCCAGGACTTCCTGAAAAATATCAGAAGAAAGCAGTACACAAACTTGCTGTTAAGAGAGATGAATTCATTGGTAAATTAGTTGCTGGGAAAGCACAAACTACTGTAGATGAAGCAGCAAAGAATACTACTTACAAGGAAGGTGCTACTAATAGTACTACTGCAACAGCAAATACTGAAGATGCAGTTATGAAAGCCATTGATGCAGCAATCGTTGCATTAAGAACTCGTGATTATAGTGGTACTGATGGTGTTATTGAATTAACTCCAGCAGCATATAATACTGTAAAGAACAAGATCTTAACATTAAGCACAAACAATGTTGACTTAATCAAGAGAGGTGTTGTTGGTATGTATGATACATTTGAAGTTGTTATGAGCAATTCTTTATATAAAGATGCTACTAATGCTTATTGTATCGTTCGTTCTAAAGAAGCAGTATCATTCGCAGGTCAAATCAATAAAGTTGAAGCAGGTAGAATGGAAAAGAAGTTCGCAGATTATATTCGTGGACTTGATACATTTGGTGCTAAAATTACATCACAAGATGAATTACAAACATTACTTGTACCTATTGCTTAACATAATTAAGGAGTGTCTTAACAGATACTCCTCTTTTATCGTATATAGAGTATTTAAAACTAGTGCAACTCTAGTTTATACGACTAATGACTAATAGAAAGAGGTATTAAAATGGACTTTTTTGTAGAGAAACCAGACTTACAATTACATCAAGGAGTTAGAGTAGATAAAACTACTAAATTATCGTTTAAAAATGATAGAGTTAACCAATCTATCAAAGATTTGAAACTTAAATCTAAAATAACAACAAAGAATGAGCAGTATGAGAGTGTTACTAATCTAACAATCAACTTAAATGAAGGTGATATAGTGCTTTTTGAAGAAGAAAGGGGCTATTTTCTGCCTAGTATTGCAGTTGAGAGTATAGATGAAAGCATAAGTGATTTACAAGCACTAAATGGCTTTAAATTAACAATTAAAAAGGAGTGATAAATATGACAATAAAAGATATGAAGCAAAGAGTATATAGACTTATAGAAGAATTAAGTACTACTGATACAATAAAACTGACAGATGATCCTGATTTAGCAGCAAAAATTAACACTTCTATAAACATTGTACAAAACGAATTAGCAAGAATTAAAAAAATACCTAAAATAACAACAAAAACAGTTACTGAAGGTGAAACAATGCTAATTACTGATATTGCAAGTGATGTATATCAATTAAATCGTATTAGTGGAGTTACATTTGATTTAGTACAAAATGAAATTACATTTTTAGAAGGTGGAACTGCAAAATTCTATTACTATGCTTATCCAACACAAATTGATAGTGAAACAGCAGATACAACAGTACTAGACTTATCAACAGATGCACTTGAAATTATGCCTTTTGGAGTAGCAGGAGACATTTTAAAAGCAGATGTATCTACTAACTATGGTGCTGTATATTCCAATCGTTATAATGAACTAAAACAAGGACTAGATGCTAGAAATAATGCAGGCAGCATAGAGTTTGAGGAAGTGGAATTATAATGGCAACATTAGTAAATAGATTATATGGAAACTTTAGAGGTGTAGATTTTGCAAATGATTTACCAGAATTAACAAGATCAGATGATGCTTGTAATATGTGGATAAATTATCAAAAAGGACAAGGTGTAGAAACAAGACCAGGTGAAACATTTTTAGGTAAAATAGCCGATGGAAATATATATGGGCTATTTTTTTATCGTATAAATGATGACAATTCACAAATATTAGTACATTGTGGTACAAAACTTTATTTGTGGAACAATTTTGGTGCTTGTTTTTCTACTACTAATAATACTAAAACAACTCCTAATTTAACAGTACTAAAAGATGGTATGAATATTGAAAATAGTCAAGCATTTGTATTTAATAATATATTATTTATCAAAGATGGAATTAACTATTTAGAATATGATGGTGCTACTTGTAAAGATGTAGTACCAACAATACCAATTACATCAATAGGAAAGAAGCCAACAGGTGAGATATACAGTGATGATTATAAAGATACAGTATATCAAGATGTAAATTTGCTTACTGGTTTAAGAAAAAATGGGTTTGTCGCTGATGGAACTAGCACCAAATTCTACCTTGATATAGGCAGTTTAGATGCTAAAAGTGTATATATATGCACAGCAGTTGTAAATGATGGTTCTACTCTTGTAGAAGATGTTGATTTTACTGTTGATAGAACAAATGGAATAGTTACATTTAAAACAGCACCTGCAGTACCAAATGAAGATGGAGAAAGTAATGTATTTATTACATTCTCAAAGACAGGAACAGACTATAAAAACAGAATTTTACATTGTAATAAACTTGTAGAGTTTGATAATAGAATATTTTTCACTGGTAATCCTGATTATCCTAATACAGTATTTCATAGTGAATTAGAAGATCCAAGATATATTCGTGATACAGCATACTATTTAGTAGGATTAGATGTAGCACCTATCAAACAATTAGTTGCTGGGAATGGTATTTTATGGATATTTAAAGAACAAATACAAACAAATTCAAAGGTATATTATATGACACCAACAATAGATAACACTTATGGAAAGGTATATCCAGTAGTAAGTGGAAATATTGAAAAAGGTTGTGTTAGTACAGCAGTCAACTTTAATGATGATATCTGCTTTTTTAGTGCTAACGGAATGGAAGCCATTGCAGAAAAATTAGGCAATGATCAAATACTTCAACATAGAAGCACACTTGTTGATCCTAAACTTTTGTCAGATATAGATGCTTATAAATATTTATCTTTATGCGAATATAGAGGATATCTTCTATTGTTAGTTGGAAATAATATATTTCTAGCAGATGGAAGGCAAATGTATGAAAGAACTAATAACAAGCCAGAATATGAATGGTTTTATTGGGAAATGAATAATAATCCAACATATATAGTAAACATAAATGATCAGTTATTTTTAGGAACTATTGATGGCAAAATTTACTATGTAAATGATGAACAATCAATAGATGGAGACACAGTATTTACATCTTGGTGGTCAACAGCAAAAGATTGCTTTAAATATGAAGCATATACAAAGATAACAAATAAAAGAGGTGGCATTGCTAATTTTGAATTAACATCAACAGAACCAATTATTGTTAGAGCAATTACAAATAAAAAGTCAGATCAAGTTGGGGTATTTACTTGGTATGATGATGCGACAAAGCAAGGATATGGAGTTTATAGAATTAAAGAGAAAAAATTTAAATGGTTAAAAATAATGTTTTCTTGCAATGGTAAATTCAGATTATATTCCTGCACAGCAGAAGCATATATCGGTGGATATTTAAAAAGATAATGGAGGTTAAAAAGATATGACAGAAGAACAAAGATATGCACAATTAGAAGCACAAAAACAAAGTACACTAAACAATTCTAATAATACATATAATGACTTATTAAATGCTAATACAACATATTCTAATAATTATCAGCAATACTTGAATGATTATCAGACAAAACAAAATGGCATTTATGATAAACAAACTGCTTATGTAACAGATTTACAAAACCAAAATAAAGAAGCAGCACAAAAAACATATGAAAATGAAGCAATAAAAAGTAAGAATGCTTATTATAACTTCATAAATCCATATGGTGCACAAGCAGAGATCCAAGCAAAGAATGGATTACAGAATAGTGGTTATAGTGAAACTACTAAACTAGGTGCTTGGAATACTCAACAGAATAGAACTGCAAGTGCTAAAACAACTCTTGAAGCAGCAAAATTACAATTTGATAATGCTATTAAAGAAGCATTGTTACAAAATGATACTAATAAAGCAACATTAGCATTACAAATATTAAAACAACAACAAGAAGAAGCATTAAGAAACTTTAATTACACATCTACTACTAAACAATCACAATTAAGCAATAATCAAGGATTAGATAGCGAATATAACACAAGATATAATACTTTATACTCTAATATTCAAAATGAAAAAGCAACAGCAGAAGCAATAAGACAATGGGAAGCAGAACAAGCACATCAAAAGCAAAGAGATGCTATTGCAGATGAACAATGGAGAAAAGAGTATGAATTATCAAAACATAATGCTAGTCGTTCGTCAGGTGGCACTAGCAGTAGTGGAACATCTGGCACTTCTTTAACAGATAGTGGTAGTAGTGAAAAACATAACTCAACTTATACTCCATTCTTAAGCAATGGTAATGCTATAAATTGGGCAAACAATAATGTATATAACGGTGGTAGTAAAACATACTTTACTAAAAACCAATTAGCAAGTATTTTACAACAAGGATATAATGCAGGACAAATATCTAAAGAAGATGTTAGTAAAATAGCATCATCTTTTAGCTTTTAAATAATTAGAAAGGTGGTGTTTAATGTCTAATTTTATAGATGATATAAACAATGAATTAAATCAAGATGACACTTGGAAGAAAAGAAAGAACCAAGCACTTGTCTATGGAAGCGATGGAGTAGGTAGAGTAGTAAATACTAATACTCAAATGACAACAAACACATCAAATAATACAAACACTAATAATAAAATAAATTTACCATCAATACAAAGAACTAACACAGATATAAAATATCAAGCAAATCAAAATTCTTTAAATAAAACATTTCAAATGAATAATCCAACAGTTGATACAACAAGAAAAAACACAAGTGATGATAACAGTATATCTAAATTTTTAAGTAATATATTTAAAAGCAGTGATAGTTTAAAAAAAGGCGATATATTAACAACAGCAACTAATACATTAGGTGATATTGGTGCTAATGTAACACAAGGATTTTTAAATACAGCAGAAGGAGTTGGAGATGCACTTCAATATGGTGTATCAGGTCTTTTGGGAATGTTTGGTAGTACTTTTAATAATCAAATGTTAAAAGATGCTTCTGAAGCAGTAAAAAAGAATGCACAATATAATTCAACTGGTGCTTGGATGGGAACTAATGATGATGCAATAAATAAAGGTTGGATGACAGAACTAGATAAGAATTCTGTTTTAGGAACATCATCAGACAGCATAAGTCAAGGTGTTGGTAATATGATGGCAATGATGGGATTATCATATATTGATAGTGGAACATTAGGTCTGAATGTAGCAGATCCACTTGCATCAACAACAGGAGTAGCAGGTAAATATGCAGCAACAGCAAATGCAGCAGTAGAAGCAGGAGCTATGACAACAACACAAGCAAGTGCATATGTAGCAGCAAAAGTAGGATTTTTAACAACAGGTATAAACTCGTTTGGAACTGCTTTTGGTAATAAACTATCAGAAGAATATAATAATGGCGCAGATGATAAAACAGCATTTACTAATGCAACTATAAGTGGATTAGCAGAAGGAATAAGTGAAGAATTCTTTGATGGTATTCCTGGTGCTAAATCAGCAGGTTGGGGAGAAAAAAAGAAGAAGCAAATTGCTTCTAAACTAACTGAATACTTTGATAAAAACTCTGGTAAAGCAATAGATACTTTACTTGAAATGAATGGTGAAGGTCTTGAAGAAGTAATATCAAATCTTATTGAAACAACAGGAACAGATTTAGTATATTCAGTAAATAAGAATTATAATAAAGGTGATTTAAGTGGTAATTTAGTTACAGATTTAATAAACACAACATTCTCTAAAGAAAGTGTAGATGCTTATTTATCAGCAGCAATATCAACTGGCATTATGCAAGGTGGTAATGTAATAGTACAAGATGCACAAAAGAGTAATCTAGTAAATAAATTAGTTAAAGAGCAAGGATTAACAGAAGAACAAGCAAAACAAGCAGTAGATAAAATGTATAATACTGAAAGCAACACTTCTACTAATCAAGATACTCAAGAAAATACACAAGAAGATAACACAACAACACTTGATATAAATACAAATCAAGAAGTATCAGAACAACAACAGATATTAAACAACATAGAAGAACTTAAATCTGAACAATCAACAACAACAAATCAAAAGCAATTAGATAAAATTGATAATAATATTCAAAAATTACAAGAACAATTTAATTCATTACAAGAGCAAGAAGATAGCACTAGCAATAGTGCTTCTTTAAGTATGCAACAAAATGAACAAATAGCACCTATTGTGAACGAACAACAACAAATAGCACCTATTGTGAACAATACTAATAATACTAATTATGACTATTTAACAGCAAATGAAAATAATAGTAAGTTTTTAACTGAACAAGAGAAGCAGGAACTTAATACTATAAATAAACAATTAGATGGAGAGATTGAACCTGAAACAAGTGAAGATCCTAACATTAAAAAAGCAGTAGAAAGAGCAACAGAATTACAAGAAAAAGCAACAGGAACTATAAGCGAAACTAAATATCCATCATTAAAAGCCAATCCTAGTAGTTATGATGACATAAAAGATATATATAAATATACTCACGATAAAGATTTTAATAGCAAAATAGCCGATGAAGTAGCAAAAAATGTACCTGGATATCAAAATTCTAATAGAAGAACTAAAGAACAGTGGTTAGAAATAGCAAAAAACATTGGTGCAAGTCTAAATGTTAAGAATGATGCTGATTTAAGCAAGTATGCTATGCAAAGTTGGGCATATTTTACTCTAAATCAAAAAGAAAACCTTAATAGACAAGGTGTTAAGTACAATAAATTTACAGCAGATGAATGGGTAAATGCAGTATATCAAGGTGCTGGAGTAGGACAAACAACAACTAGACAAATTGCACCTGTATTACAACCAACTCAAATTAAGACTTCTACAAAGCAAATAGCACCTGTGCAAACAAATACTCAAGCACAGCAAGAAAGTGTCGCAGAAGCCACAAAATCATCAAAAAATAGCAAAATAAAAGCACCTGTCAATGAAACATTAGAAAGTACTGCTAAAGCAGCAAAAATAGATACTACTGCAAAAGGTAAAGCATACATAAATACATTACAAGCAGTACAAGAAGCAAGAACTGAAATTAGTGGTAGCAAATTTACTATACTTATTGATCCTAATGTAAGTGGAAATGGAGTATGGTATGAAGATAGTAAGACAGGAAATAGATATGTAAGATTAAATCCTAATTCAAAGAACTCAATAGAATATGTATTGCTTCACGAAATAACACACGATTTAGAAGGAACACCAGAATATTCTAAACTTAAATCAACAGTTGAAGAATTTAACAATGGTAAACTTGGCTATAAAGAAGCAAAAGATAATTTAACTAACATATACAAAGAGTTTGCAAAGAATAATCCTGATAAATTGGATGCTAAAATACTAACAAGTAAATATATGAGTTATGAAACAACAGCAGATACATCTGCAATGCTACTTGGTGATAAAAATTTTATTGAAAGTCTATCAAAAGAAAGAACAGTAATGCAAAAAATTACTGATAAACTAGATGAAGTATATAACATCATCAAATCATACGCAAAAGGTGATCCTGAAGCAGCAAAGAATGTTAAATTCTTATATCAATTAAGAGAACAATATAGACAAGCATTTAATACTACATACAATAACAACAGTAATGCTAAATATTCTGCTAAATCATCTATTGAAATAAACGATAATATAGATGTTGATAAATTAACACCATCTGAAGCAGGTGATATAGTATCAACAATATTAAAAGACAACAATCTAGACACAAAATATAGTGATTTGAAGCAAAAAATAATAAATAAATTTTTACTTGATGATACATTCGCATCAAAAATAAAAGAAACTAGCAAAGAATTACAACAACAAGCAGATATAAGAAAAGCAGCAGAACAAGCAAGTAAAATTAAAAAATATGATACAAAAGTAAGCAATATTCAAGGATTAGAAAATTATGATCGTGGAGATGTTGAACAGTATGTATATGACTATATAGAAAATGAAATATCTGGTATTAAAGGTGTAAATTATTCAGATGCTGCAGATAGTATTTACATTCAAGGAAGCAGAAATAGAGGAACTGCAAGACAAAATAGCTATTTAGATGTCGCTTTTTTCTATGATGGAAAAGCAAAAGAAGATAATTTATTTAATGCTTTAAATGGAAAAGATTTTAATTTAGATGGAATAAATATTGATATCAATCCAATAAACACAAATAACATATCTAAAGAAGATTATATAAACAAGTCTAAAGAATATGATAATAATGTATTAAGCAAAAATAGCAAAAATTTATTAGCAATACAAAATATATCTGAAGATAAACTTAAGAAATCTTTAGAATTAGGTGGATTTGCTTCTCCAAGTATAGCAATAACAAATCCTGATATTGTTAATCATAGCGAATTTGGAAATATATCATTAGTATATTCTAAAGATACAATAAATCCAGAAAACAAACAAAACGAAGTATATGATAGAGATGTTTGGTCTCCAACATTCCCAACAGTAGAATATAAACTAAATGATAAAGAATTAAATAAAATATCAAATACAATAAATAAATTTAAAAATGTATATTCAAGTAGTGCAAATAATTATTTTGTTAATAATCTTGAAGATATCATAAATCAAAATGGAATTGATAACACAATAGAACAAGCTAAAAAAAATTATGGTATGAAATATGTATATTTAACAAATAATACAGATTTTCAACCAGTTATGAAAAACAAAAATTTCAGTTATGATTATTCAAATGATATTTTACAAGAATTTATAAACAACTATAAAGGTAATAAACCATTAAATGAACTATCTTATGATGAAGAAATGTCTTTAGGAAAGCAAATAAAAGATATTGTTAAACCTATTGAACAAGAAAAAATAGATAATAAAAACTATTTGAGTAATGTATCAGAAGAAGTAATGAACAATATTAAAAGCATTGAACAACATAATTTAGATAATTTAGATAAAAATTATAGTAAAATTGATCAATTTATTAAATCTGCATATCAATTACAAAAATTAGGTAATAATTACAAAGAAATTGATCAAGAAGCAACAAATAATTTAATTGATAATGTGTTAGATAAAAACAAATATAATAAATGGATAGACAATTTATTTTCAAATGTTATTGAGAAAAAAGGAATTGTTAATAATAAAGAACTATTTACACCATCTGGTAATAGAAGAACATTCAATCAAACACATTATGATTATAATTTAGATAATATTGTTAAAATGATGACAGAAGGAAGAACGCAAGGTGGAGAACAAGGTATTTTTTCTAATGGATTTGGATCTATTCAAGCACAAATGGCTAATAAATTTAATACTATTGATGAAATAAAGAATAATCAAAATCAAATAACAAATAATAATAATAGTTTATTAGAACCTATAAAAATGAAACTATTAGATGATATAGATAATATATCAAATAAATATATAGGAAGCAGTTTTACTGGATATGATAATGCTGAAGAAGCAATATTAGAACTTGAAAAAGGTAAAATATCAAAAGATAGATTTTATAGCATACTGAAAGATTATGGATTTGATTTAAATCAAATAAATGATAGTGATATAAAAAACATTATTGATGATTTAAACTCTCTTAAAAAAATACCAACAGATTATTTTGAAGCAAAACCACAAAGAGCAGTAACTTTTGATGAGATAAAAGCAGTAGTTGTACCAACAAATATTGATAATAATTTATTAAAAGCATTAAAAGATAAAGGGCTAAATATTGTAACATATAATGAAAATATTGATGGTGATAGACAAAATAAAATAAAACAATTAAATGATTATAAATTCTCAATAAATTCAAATAATGGTAAATGGCAACAATATCTAAATAATATTAAACAAGAAGTAGCACCAAATAATGAAACAACAAAGTTTAGCGATTTAATTGCACCAACGAAATCACAGATAGCACCAGTTAAATATTCTATTGCAGCAAATACTCAAAATGATTTTGTTACTATTAAACAAGAAGCAAAAGAAATAGCAAAAACACTAAATAATAACAACAATATTGCACCTAGCAAAAATGGTAATCAAAGAAGCTGGGTAGATACTTCATTAGAGAGTAAAGTTTTAAAAGGCAAAATTACTATCAATGATTTAGATACAAATAGAGTAAATTATCAACCAATATCTAATGCAAAGACATTAAACAGAGCAAATACAAAATTAAATAATATGGGATATAATCAATCAATAGACTATGTTAGATCTAAAATGTTTGATGGCAAGATATCTGTTGATGATGTTGCACTAGCAGAAAGATTGATACAAGAAGCATCTAAAAAAGGTGATGCAGCAACAGCAAGTGAATTGATTATGGATACTGCTACTCTAGGCACTGAACTAGGACAAAAAGTACAAGCATTAAGTATTATTCAAAGACTAACACCAGAAGGACAACTTGCTTATTATCAAAAAATAGTACAAAGAGCAAAAGCAAAAGGTGATACATCATTCCAAAATGTTGAAATCACTAATGATATGGCAGAAAACATACTTGGTGCTTATAACAAAGATGGTAGTTATGACCAAAATGATTTAAATAAGAGAGTAGAAGAATTCAAACAAGATGTAGCAGATCAGATGACTTCTACTAATTCCGAAAAAATATTGTCTTGGAGATATTTATCAATGTTAGGCAATCCAAAGACACATATAAGAAATGTAGTAGCAAATGTTGCTATGAAAGGTGCTGCTGAAGTTAAAAATGCAATGGCAAGAACAATAGAGAGTGTAGCACCTATTAGTCAAGAACAAAGAACAAAAACTTGGAAAAGAACAAGCCAAGAAGTAAACAATTATGTAGATAACATAGTTGATGAAATGCAACCACAAATATCTGGTGAAAGTAAATATTCAACAGGTAGTCAATTAAATGAAATGAAATCTAAATTTAGTAATAAATTCCTAGATAGCATTGATAAGTTTAATAGCGATATGTTAGAAAAAGAAGATTGGATATTTAGTAAGAGTGCATTTAAGAGCACATTAAAAGAATATCTAACATCTCAAGGCATAGAAACACAAGAAGATATAGATAATAATCCTGAAATAGTACAAAAAGGTAAAAACTATGCAGTAGAACAATCACAAATTCAAACATTTAGACAGTATTCGTGGTTGGCAAGTCAATTAAATAGAATTGAAAGTAAAAACAAATTAACACAAATTGCTATGGGTGCAGTAATACCATTTAAGAAAACACCTATAAACATTGCAAAGACAGGTATAAACTATTCTCCATTAGGGCTAATCAAAACAATGAGCTATGATTTAGTACAAGTTAAAAATGGAAATATGGAAGCAAGTCAATTTATTGATAATCTATCACAAGGTATGACAGGAACAGGATTAGCATTACTAGGATATGCACTAGCAAAAGGTGGAGTTATAAATGGTAGTGGTGATGATGATAAAAAAGATAAATATGATACAGCACTTGGTAAACAAGACTATTCACTAAATATTGGTGGAAATACATATTCTTTATCTTGGTTATCACCAGTAGCAATGCCTTTATTGATGGGTGCAAATGCTTATGAACAACTAGAAAACAAAAACGGATGGAATATGAATATTATTACTGATACTCTAGCAAAAACTTTAGATCCTATTAGTGATATGAGTTTTTTATCTAGTTTAGATGATGTATTAAGTTCTTATTCTAGTGGAACACAAAAGGTTGCTGCTATTGCAGAAAATGCAGCACAAAACTATATAATGCAATTCTTCCCAACAATGTTTGCACAAATAGCATCACTAACTGATGACTATAAGAGAAGCACAACTGCTTCAAGAAATAGTCAATGGAAGTTCGGTGAAGAAACTATGAAGCAAATAATGTATAAGATACCTGGATTAAGAGAACAACTTGATCCAACAACAAATATATGGGGTGAACCAAATAAACAAAGTGATAATTTAGTACAAAGAGCACTTGAAATATTTATCACACCATATACAAGAAAGACTTATAATGAAACAACACTTGATAAAGAGATCAAGAGAGTATATTCACAGACTGGTAAAACGCAAGTTATACCAGGAACACCATATTCTTATTTAAGTTATAACAATGTTAAATATGAAATGTCATCTAGTGAATACACTAAATATAAAGAAACTTATGGTCAAACAGCCAATAAGTATTTAAATAATTTAATTACTACTTCTGCTTATAAACAAGCAACAGATGATCAAAAAGCAAGTATGATACAAAAAGTTTATGATTATTCTAAAGCATCAGCAAATAGCGAATACTTTACAAGTCAAAAAGTAGATTATACAAGTAGTGATTTAACAAAATTAAATAAAATAAAGACTTCAACAAACAATGATAAAGAAGCATCTAACTATATTGCAGTAGATGGATTAGCAAGCTCTATTAAGAATGATACAAGTTTAGATACTGAAACTAGAAAAGTAAATGTAGGCAAAGCAATTACTTCTTCATCATTAAACAACAATACTAAATATTCTTTATATAGTGGATATTATAGTGATGGCAATTCACAAATTGCTGAAAAATTAGGAATAAATGCAGATGAGTATATAGATTATGCAACACAAACATTTAGTTCTGATAAAACTGAAGATGGTAAAACAATATCAAATTCAAAGAAAACAAAAGTTATAAATTATGTAAATGGTTTAGATCTATCTATTCCTGAAAAAGCAATACTTATCAAAATGGAATATAGTAGTTTTAAAACATATGATAATCAAATAATTAACTATATAAACAATCAAGACTTAACAAAGCAAGAAAAGACAGATATCTTAACAGGTTTAGGATTTACTGTTAAAAATGGGGTGGTGTATAAGTGAGTTTACAAGATAAAACAAAAACAATGACAGCAGAGCAATTAAGAGAAAGATATAATCTTGATGCTTTATCAGATGATAGAAAAGCAATTAAACTTAACACTAGCACTATTACAAAAACAAATTCAGTGATAAACAATTTTACTGAACAGACAATAAAAGATATTGATAATTTACAAAACCAGATAGATGGAAACATTACTACCTGGTTTTTTAATGGTGCACCAACTCTAACAAATTCACCAGCAAGTGATTGGAAAGCTGATACTGATAAAAACAATCATCTAGGCGACTTATATTATGATCAGGATACTGGTTATGCTTATAGGTTCGCCTTGAGCAATGGTGTTTATTCGTGGATGAAAATAACAGACACAGATGTAACAAAAGCATTAGCAATAGCAAATGCAGCACAAGATACAGCAGATGCAAAAAGAAGAGTATTTACTACTACTCCAACAACACCATATGATGTAGGCGATTTATATATTGATAACTCTAAAGACTTATATAGAGCAACTATATCAAGACTTGCAGCAGATACATATCACGCAGAAGATTGGATACTTGCTACTAAATATACGGATGATACAGCAGCAAATGCAGCAACTGCTGCACTAGATGCTTATAAAACGGAAGTATCAAGCACTTATGCAACACAAGCAGCATTAACAACAACTGCTAACGGCATAAATGCAAATGTTAGTGAAACAACAACAAAGGTAACAGCATTAACAACAAGAGTAAGTACAGCAGAAACTAATATAACTACTGCACAAACAACTGCTGATAATGCTACTACTACTGCTAATACTGCTTCAGCAACAGCAACAGAAGCAAGTACTACTGCTACTGCTGCTAATACTGCAGCAACAAATGCACAAAGTTCTGCAGATGCAGCACAAACAACTGCAACTAATGCACAAGCAAGTGCAACAGATGCTGGTAACAATGCAATGTCAGCATTAAATAAATTTGCAGATTATGCAACACAAGAATATGTAACAACACAAGTAAACACAGTAAATGCTTCTGTAAATGCTAATTCGGCAAATATAGATGTTATAAAAGAAACACTTGAAAACGGAGTAAGTAAAGTTAAGACAGTTAAAGGATTTACTTTTGATGACAATGGTATGACTATTGATGCTACTAATTCACCAACTAAATCAGTAACTGATACTAATGGATTAACTGTTACAGATAAATCAGGAACAGAAAACAATGAATTGATGTTTGCTGGTTATGATGAAACATTAAAAAAAGCAATAGTTAGAGTAGCAAATATAACTATTGGTAATCAAGATACAACGCAAAGCAGTTATTTTGTATTTAAAAATTGGAGAATAGAAGAAATTACAGATGATACATATGGAGAAGGATTTGCATTCTTCTATATAGGACAGTAGGTGATTAAATGGCAGCTTTATCAAAAGAATATCAATTATTAGGCAATGCTTATATTGGCAATTTAGGTGGAGAAGATTGTTATTTAAGATTATATGGTAAATACACTGAACAAGATATAGCAAATAACCGTTCTTATATAGCATATCGTTCTGCATTTTATATTGCTCAAAGTTATGGATATGTTTATACAGGTGCAACAACAACTAAATACATAAGTGGAAGTGGATTAGGTGGATCAAGTAATGATGCAACAGGTAATTATTATCCAGGAGAAACAACACTTTATGAACAAGGTGGATGGGTAACGCATAATGATGCTGGAGAATTAAGTGTATGGGCAAGTACAAGATGGTACAGTAGTCCGTGGGGTAAAGATACATCAACATCATTTAGTGCATCACTTCCAACAATACCAAGAGCATCATATCCAACGGTATCAAATAGTCAACCATACATTGAAGATACAATAACTATTTATACAAATAGAAAAGCATCATTTACTCATAAATTAACTTATAAAGCAAGTGGTCAAAGTTCTGAAACAACTATTGCAACTGATGTTACTGATAGTACTAATTTTACAATACCATCAAGTCTATATGCACTAATACCAAACAGCAAAACTATTGGAATAACAATTTATTGCTATACATATAATGGAAGTAATCAAGTAGGAAGCACTCAAACAACTGAAATAACAGCAGTAGCAAGTGAAAGTAAATGCTCACCTTATACAGATACACCTATTTATACAGTAGATAGTTTAACTAAATCATTAACATCAAATAGTGGTATATATGAAACATTTATAAACGGTGTTACTGATGCAACTATTGAATTTATGTGTGCATCAAAAAATAGTGCAACATTAAGCACTGCTTTTTTATGGAGATATGATGGAACAAATAAAGTTATTGTTTCAACAAAAACATTAAGTGGAACATCAGCAACAGCAAGTATAAGTTTATCAAATATAACATATTCTAAATTATATCCAGGAGTAATTGATAGTAGAGGTTATTCTTATTATTCACCTTTTGGAATACCAGCAAATTTTGATGAATATGTAAAACCAACTATTGATGGAGAATTAAGAAGAACTAATCAAACAAGTTCTGAAGTTAAAATACTTACTTTAGGTGGTAATTTCTGGGATAAAGAGTTTATTCAAGGTGGTGGAACAAATACTTTAACTTTATCTTGGAGATACAAAAAAATAAGTGATCCAGATACATCATATACATCTTGGGTAACATTAAGTCCTACTTTAACTTATGATACAACAAACAATAAGTATTCATTAAGTAGTGCAATAAGTTTAGGAAGTTTATTTGATTATAAATCTTCTTGGAATATTCAAATTAGAGCAGTAGATAAAGTGTGTGGATCAGCATTAGGAGATGCTGCAATAGTAAGAACATTTACAATAACAAGAGGAATAGAAAACTTCTCAATATTTCAACACGCAATAAAGATGAATGGTGAAGTAATATTCTATGATAATTAGGAGGTAAAAAAAGTATGAAATACTTGACAAGCATCTGTAAGGATGCGACAATTTTACGAAACGAAACGAAACGAAACGAAACGAAACGAAACGAAACGAAACGAAACGAAACGAAACGAAACGAA
>Ga0160425_1000872_pt1 | contig 33615 bp, 34 predicted proteins | sample BioMet8_FD_108193 | JGI IMG/M metagenome (GOLD analysis project Ga0160425, IMG submission 108193) | Microbial communities from bioreactor (seeded with sewage sludge) at Lawrence Berkeley National Lab, California, USA - Biofuel... | ecosystem: Engineered > Bioreactor > Anaerobic > Unclassified ...
GGGGATGCCGAGGGCAGCATGAACGCCGCCAATATCCTCAAACCGGCTCTCTCGCGGGGCGAGATCCAGGTCATCGGCGCCACCACCTTCAACGAGTACCGCAAGCACATCGAAAAGGACACCGCGCTGGAGCGCCGCTTCCAGCCCGTCATCGTCAGCGAGCCCAACATCGAGGACACCCTTGCCATTCTGCGGGGCATCGCCCATTACTACGAGTCCTATCACGGCGTGAAGATCCCCGACGGCATTCTCCGCCAGGCCGTGGTGCTTTCAGAACGCTATATCACCGACCGGTATCTGCCCGACAAGGCCATCGACCTCATCGACGAGGCCTGCTCCGACATGAACCTGCGGGATCCCTCCATCAACCGCCGCATGGAGGCGAAGCGGGATCTGGAAAACGTCACCTTCGAGCGGGAAACCCTGATGTCCGCCGAGGGCCCCGACGGCAAGGAGCTGACACCCGAGGAACTTGACCGGCGCTATGCGCGCATTGCCGAGCTGCGCAGTCAGGAGATGCGGCTGCAGGAGGAGCTGTCCGTGCTGGACGCCAAGGGCGCGCCCGAGCTGACCATGGACAACATCGCCCGCGTTATCGAGCTGTGGACCAAGATCCCCGCCAGCAAGATCCGCGAGGAGGAATTCAAGCGCCTTTCCGAACTGGAGAACCGCCTGAAGACGCATATCGTGGGGCAGGACGAGGCCATCGCCGCCGTGTCCGCCGCCATCCGCCGCAGCCGCGTGGGCATCTCCCCCAAGCACAAGCCCGTCAGCTTCATCTTTGTGGGCGCCACAGGCGTGGGCAAGACGGAACTGGTGAAGCAGCTGGCCGCCGATCTTTTCAATACCCCGGATTCTCTGATCCGGCTGGATATGTCCGAGTTTATGGAGAAGCATTCCGTTTCCCGCCTGGTAGGTTCGCCTCCCGGCTATGTGGGTTACGACGAGGCCGGCCAGCTGACGGAGAAGATCCGCCGTAAGCCCTATTCCGTGATCCTTTTCGACGAGATCGAAAAGGCGCACCCCGATGTGCTGAATATCCTGCTGCAGATCCTGGACGACGGCGAGCTGACCGACGCCCACGGCCGCAAGGTCAACTTTGAAAACACCGTCATCGTCATGACGTCCAACGCCGGCAGCGACCGCAAGGAGGGCTCCGTGGGCTTCAACCGCACCGCCAACGAGCAGGGCCGGGAGCGCGCCATGAAGGGCCTGCAGGAATTCCTGCGGCCGGAGTTCATCAACCGCGTGGACGAGATCGTCTATTTCAACCAGCTCACGGAGGAGAATTTCCATCCCATCGCCCGCATCATGCTTGACGAGCTCAAGGCGTCCCTGAAAGACAAGGGCCTTACCTTTACCTACGACGACGCGCTGGTGGAGTATCTCACCCACAAGTCCTACTCCGTCACCTACGGCGCCCGCAATCTGCGCCGCACCATTCAGAAGGAACTGGAGGACACCATCGCCGCCCGGATGATCGACAGCTACGAAAATCCCATCACCCAGATCAAAGCCACGGTGGCCGACGGCAAGGTCATGCTCTATACGCTCTAAGGAGGCTGTCATGCTGTTTCGGAAACATATGGAACCGCAGTGCGCTTACTGTAAAAAGGGCAACACCCTCAGCGACACGGAAGTGGCCTGCATCAAAAAGGGCGTCGTTTCCCCGTGGGACTCTTGCCCCAACTTTCGCTACGATCCCCTGAAGCGGGTGCCGCCGCGTCCTGTCAAGCTGGATACCAGCACGCTGAAGGAAGAGGATTTTTCCTTGTAAAAAAAGCAGGAAGGTCGTGTTAACAGTGGAAATCCGGCATATCACCGCTGCCTGGTTCAGCGGCACCGGCACCACGGAAAAAGTGGTGCGTTCTCTGGCGGAGCAGCTTTCGGCCTGCCTGGGAGCGCCGGCGGAAGCGTTCGACTGGACGACGCCTGACGCGCGGCGCGAGGAGAGATGCTTCGGGCCCGGCGAGCTGGTGATCTGGGGCGTGCCCACCTACGCCGGGCGCGTGCCCAACGTGCTTTTGCCCTACCTGACGGAAAAGATCCGCGGCAGCGGCGCGCTGGCGGTGCCGGTGGTCCTTTTCGGCAACCGGAACTTCGACGATGCGCTCATTGAGCTGCGGGATCTTCTGGAAAAGGACGGCTTCCGCACCGTGGCGGCGGCCGCCTTTGCGGGGGAGCATTCCTTTTCCCGCGTCCTGGGACGCGGCCGGCCGGACAGCGCCGACATGACTCTTTTGCATGCCTTCGCCCAAAAGACGGCGCAGAAGATTGCCGCTTTGCAGGAAGCGCCGCCGCTGCCGGTGGCCGTGGCGGGCCAGACTCCGCTGCGCCCCTATTATACCCCCCGCGACCGGGCCGGAACGCCCATCAATATTCTCAAGGTGAAGCCCAAAACAGACATGACAAAATGCACCCGCTGCGGCCTGTGCGCCTCGCTTTGTCCCATGGGCTCCATCGACAGAAACGACCCTTCCCTGGTCACGGGCATCTGCATCAAGTGCTGCGCCTGCGTGAAAAAATGCCCGGCCGGCGCCAAATACTACGATGATCCGGGGTACCTGTACCATCAGCACGAGCTGGAGGAGGGCTACGCCCGGCGGGCAGAACCGGAAACGTTTTTGTGACCTTTTTTCCGTCCGCCTTTGTCAGAGAAAAAAACTGCCTCAAGGCATGAGAAGAACGGCCCGGAGCCGCAGGAAAACTTTTCCCGCGGCATCCGGCCGTTTTTTTCGGCGCCCGGACGCGCCAAAATGGGGCGCGGCCGGGGAACCGGCCATTCATTTCGGCCATTCATTTCGACAATTTGCTTGAAAAGACAAAAAAGATATGATATGATATTTCCACAATTTGAGGGAGTAGTCGGCGCCTCCGGCGCGGCATATCAACAGACTGTCGAAAGACTGGTATGCCTTAATTGATGAGACTCACATAACAGCGGCGGCTGTATGTGCGTCTTGACGGAGAAGGAAGCAGGTACAGTGATGTGCCTGCTATTTTTTCTGTATAAGGACGGATGTAAAAAATGGGAATGCTCGAACTGTTTCTTCTGGCGGTGGGCCTGTCCATGGACGCCTTCGCGGTGTCGGTGTGCAAGGGTCTTGCCATGCGGCAATCCAATTTCAGAAGCTGCGCTGTCTGCGGACTGTGGTTCGGCGGCTTTCAGGCCCTGATGCCGATGCTGGGCTACCTGCTGGGCTCGCGCTTTGAAAAGTATGTGGACGCTGTCGCACCCTGGATCGCTTTCGTGCTGCTGGCTCTCATCGGCGCCAACATGATCCGGGAGGCGCTTTCCAAAAAGGAGGAAACGGCGGAGGCCGGGCTGGATGCCAAAACCATGTTCTTCATGGCGGTCGCGACCAGCATCGACGCGCTGGCGGTGGGCATCACCTTCGCGATCGTGCCGGTGAATCTGACGGCGGCCGGGCCGCTGCTGAACACCCTTTTTGCTTCGCTCCTCATCGGCGTCACCACGTTTGTCTTTTCCTGCGTCGGTGTGAAGGCGGGCAACGTGTTCGGTACAAAGTACAAGGCAAAGGCGGAATTTGTGGGCGGCCTGATCCTGATCCTCATCGGCTGCAAGATCCTGCTGGAGCACTTCGGCGTGCTGTGAACCCGCAGCAGTCCGCAGCGGGAGAATTAAAAAAAAGGCCGGGGCAGAGAATGCGGCGGGCGGCCGAGCTCCGCACGGCTCTGCCCGCAAAACAGCAGTACGCCCGTCTGCCTTCAGGCAGACGGGCGTACTTGTTATAAAGGCGGTTTTTTCAAACGCTCCTCCCGGCCGATGAGGCGCCGGGCGGCGCTGTTTTTCCTTTTCGCATGGTGAAAAGCATTCTTCCCGGGGCTTGCCTCCGCATTTCACCGCGCTCCCTTTCGCCTGAGAGCTGGCGGTGACGCCGCACTTCCCCTGTGCGCAGCCGGTCTGTCGAAAACCGGCGCTTTTCGGCTTTACCATCCGGCTGCTCCGGGAAAAACGGTCATTCAGACGCGTTCAAAGGATGCCTGCGATGGTATTTCTGACAGATGCGCCGGTGGCCGCACACCGCACAGTGGCTCCGGCCCGGCACCTCTTTGTACCGGCAGTAAAAAAACCAGTGAATGATATGAAAGGCCGTGATCGCTGCGAGGCCGCTCAGAACGGCTGCTCCTATGATTTTCTTTCGGCTCATCGGACGCTCCTTTTCACCGTTTTTCCGGCCGGAGGTCAGCGGGGGATGGCATCCACCCAGCGGGTGTATTTGGCCAGATTGGCATCCCGTCCGGCGCTGTCGGCACCGATGGTGAGAACGTAGATCTTGATCTTGGGCTCCGTCCCGGAAGGACGCACCAGGATGTGGGTGCCGTCAGCCAGCTCGTAGCGCAGCACGTTGGAGCCGGAGAGCTCCATGGTGCCGGTCGTGCCGTTTTCGCAGTCCACCACCGTGCCGTCGGCGTAGTCCTTGCGGCGCACCACCTTCACACCCGCGATCTCGCGGGGAGGATCGGCGCGGAAGCTCTTCATGAGAGCCGTCATCTTTGTCAGACCGTCCAGACCCGGCATCACCAGATTATGCGTCTTTTCGCCGTACCAGCCGTATTTTTCATACAGCGCCTGCATGGCGTCGTACAGCGTCATGCCACGGCAGGCATACCACGCCGCCATCTCGGTGAGCAGCAGGGAGGCCGTGACGGCATCCTTGTCGCGGACATAATCGCCCAGCATGTAGCCGTAGGATTCCTCATAGGACATGATGACCTTGCCCTCGCCCGCGTTTTCCAGCTGGCCCTTCTTCTCGGCCATGAACTTGAAGCCGGTGAAGGTGTCGTAGCAGGCCACGCCGTTGGACTCGGCCACCTTGCGGGCCATCTCCGTGGTGACGATGGTCTTGAGCAGTACCGGGGAGGCGGGCATCCGGCCGGAACGCTTCAGCGCGCCGATGAGATATTCCGCCAGCAGCACACCGGTCTGGTTGCCGGTGAGGGGAACGAAATCGCCCTTGGGGTCGCGGACCATCAGACCCACCCGGTCGGAGTCGGGGTCGGTGCCCACGATGAAGTCGGCGCCGTGGGCGTTGGCCAGATCAACGGCCAGATAGAAGCCCTCGGGATTCTCCGGGTTGGGGGACGCCACCGTGGGAAAGCCGCCGTCGATCTTCATCTGCTCCGGCACGCACCACAGGTGCTTGATGCCCAGCGCCCGCAGCGCCTCCGGCACCAGTTGATAGCCGCAGCCGTGGAACGGCGTGTAAACCACCTGAAAGGTGTCCGCCACCTGGGCCACCGACGCCCTGTCGTTGATCATGGCCAGCACATGACTCATGAAACGGCGATCCGTTTCCTCACCCATGGTTTCGATCATTCCGGCTTTGACAGCTTCGTCAAAGTCCATGCGGCGGATGCCGGTGAAGATGTCGATCTTTTCCAGCTCCGCGGCAATGGCGGCGGCGTGCTGAGGCGGCAGCTGCGCGCCGTCCGCCCAGTACACCTTGTAGCCGTTATATTCCTTGGGATTGTGGGAGGCGGTGACGTTGATGCCCGCCTGACAGCCGTACTCCCGCACTGCAAAGCTCAGCTCGGGCGTGGGGCGCAGGCTCTCGAAAATGCGGACGTGAATGCCGTTGGCCGCGCAGACTTCCGCCGCCGCACGGGCAAATTCCATGCTGTGATGACGGCAGTCCATGCACAGCGCCACGCCGCGCCGTTTCGCCTCCTCGCCCTGGGCGGCGATCACATTGGCAAACCCCTGGGTGGCCCAGCGGATGACGTACACGTTCATGTTGTGCAGGCCCACGCACATGGTGCCCCGCAGGCCCGCCGTGCCGAACTCCAGAGGACCGTAAAACCGGTTCTCCTTCTCTGTTTCATCAAGACCCCGCAGCTCCGAAAGCTCCTCTTCCGTCAAAACGCCGCTGTGCAGCCATTTTTCATATTCCTGCTGATATGTCATACCGTTTTACTCCTTTCCGGTTGAAAAATCTTCCTCCTCCGCCAGAGGCTGGGCCTCCAGCAGCGCCTGCGCGTCCTCCAGCAGGGAGGACGGCACATACAGACTGGCGCCGTAGCCTGAAAAGCCGTTGATGACTTTCCCGGCGCCGCCGTCCAGATCGTAATACTTGAAACAGGGAATGCCGTAGGCGGCCAGGTAGGAGATGGTCATGTCCGCGTCCGCTGTGGAGTCGAAGGCAAATTTCAGGCGCACCGCCTTCTCCTTCTCACCGGAAGCGTCCAGCGGCCATGCCGGACCGTCGCCCTGCCCGGCGCGGCCCCAGGTGCTGATGTCGTCTTTCATGGTTCCTTGTCCTTTCCTTTATTTATGATACCGGGTACCGGCTGTGATCTGATAGGCGCGGTAGATCTGCTCGAGCAGCATGATGCGCGCCAGATGATGGGGAAATGTCATGGGGGACATGGAGAGCTTCACATCCGCCAGCGCCTTGATATCCGGGTCGAGGCCCACACTGCCGCCGATCAGAAACGTAAGCTGGGTCTTTCCGTTCACCGCGTAATCGCTCATCAGCCGGGCCAGAGCGGGGGAATCCATCTCCTGCCCCTCGATGCAAAGCGCGATCACTGCGCCGCCCTTTGGCAGCTTCTCCCGCACCGCCGCGCCTTCCTCCTGCAGCGCCCGGGCAATCTCTGCCGGAGAGGGATCCTCCGGCAGGCGGCTTTCCGGCAGCTCGACGATCTCCGGCTTGCACCAGCGCTGCAGGCGCTTGGCATACTCTGCCGCCGCACTCCGATAAAAAGGCTCCTTCAGCTTTCCCACGCAAAGCAGCGTCACTTTCTGCACAGCAAACCCTCCACCGTATAGCACTCGCTCAAGGTGCCCCGGGGCGCAATGGACAGGCGCGGGTCGTACCCCGCCGCCTGCAGACGGCGCTCCACTGTGTTAAAAGCCATGGCAGGCGTGTTGTTCTCCTGGCTCAGATGCGCCAGAACGATCTCCCGTGTGCCGCAGCCCGCCATCTCCACCGCGAAGTCCGCCGCGGCGTCGTTGGACAGATGGCCCCGGTCGCTGAGAATCCGCTGTTTGAGATAGTAGGGATAGGGACCGGAGGTAAGACTCTCCACATCGTGATTGCTCTCCAGCACCAAAAGCGCGACGCCCCGCAGCGTATCGGCGGCTTCCGCCGTCACATAACCGGTGTCCGTCAGGATGCCCGCCGCGCCGTCCGGCGTGTCGAAGCGGAAATCAACGCTCTGCGCCGTGTCATGGGAGGTGGAAAACGCCGTGACGCAGCAGCCGGCCAGAGAAAACGGTTCGCCGGGATCCAGAGGGCACAGCAGCGGCTCGATCCCGGCAATGCGGTACGCCAACTGAGCCGCCGTCCCGCGGCTGGCGTACACCGGCAGGCGGTACTGCTTCACCAGCGAGGCAAGACCGCTGATGTGATCGCTGTGCTCGTGGGTGATGAACACGGCGCTCACGTCCTCCGGAGAAAGCGAAAGCTCCCCCAGAGCATTTTTGATGCGGCGGCAGGAAATGCCCGCGTCGATAAGATAGTGCGCGCCTCCGCAGGAGAGAAGCAGACTGTTCCCTCCGGAGCCGCTGGACAGAGTATGGATCGTGGTCAAAACAAATTACCTCGCAGGTTCAGAATAAAAAAGGAACAGCGTTCACCGCAGCGGCCGCCGACGGAGTCGCCAGCCTCTGCAGCGAACGCTGAGAGAAAACAAATCAACCGATATGTGCTTCCAGCTCGCCGTCGTCGCCGGGGATCTCTTCCACGCGGATGTCCGCGCCCACGCCCCGCAGCTTGCCCACCAGATCCTCGTAGCCGCGCTCAATATACTGCACACAGGAAACCTCCGTGGTGCCCTGTGCCGCCAGCGCCGCGATCACCAGCGCCGCGCCTGCCCGCAGGTCGCAGGCCTGAATCGGCGCGCCTACAAAATGGTCGATGCCCTCGATCACCGCGACCTTGCCGTCCACCTGGATCTGGGCGCCCATGCGCTTGAGCTCGTCCACATAACGGAAACGATTGCTCCACACGCTCTCGGTCACCATGCTGGTGCCGTTGGCCAGCGCCAGCACCGTGGAGATCTGAGGCTGCATATCCGTGGGGAAACCGGGATAGGGCATGGTCTTTACGTTGGCCCGCACCAGAGGCTCCGCCCGCCGGATGAGCAGCGTGTCGTCCTCTTCCTCCACCGTGACGCCCATCTCCACCAGCTTGGCGGAAATGCAGTCCATGTGCTTGGGAATAATGTTCCTGATAAGGACCTGCCCGCCGGCAGCGGCCACAGCCGCCATGTAAGTGCCGGCCTCGATCTGGTCGGGAATGATCGCATAACTGCCGCCGCTGAGCCGATCCACGCCGTATACCTTGATCGTGTCCGTGCCGGCGCCCTTGATGTTCGCGCCCATGGAGTTGAGGAAGTTGGCCAGATCCACGATGTGAGGCTCCTTGGCCGCATTTTCAATAGTGGTGGTGCCGTCGGCCAGCACAGCCGCCATCATGATGTTCATGGTGGCGCCCACGGAAACCACATCCAGATAGATGTTGGCGCCCTTGAGCCGCTTCCCCTTGGCCGTGGCATGAATAAAGCCGCCCTCCACGCTGACCTCGGCCCCCATGGCCGTGAAGCCCTTGATGTGCTGGTCAATGGGGCGGACGCCGAAATTGCACCCGCCGGGCATGGCCACCGTGGCCTCGCCAAAACGGCCCAGCAGCGCGCCGATGAGATAATAGGAGGCGCGGATCCGGCGGGCCAGATCATAGGACGGATGGGTACTGTGCAGCGCGTGGCAGTTGATCTCCACCGCATGGGGATTCAATGAGCGCACATGCGCCCCCAGCTCGTCCAAAATGGTGAAAAACAACGAAACATCGCTAATCTGGGGAATATTTTCAATACGGCAGCTGCCGTCAACCATCAATGCAGCGGGAATGATAGCGACAGCGGCATTCTTCGCGCCGCTGATGGTGATCTCACCAAACAGCGGACGGCCGCCGCGGATCATATATTTATTCAAAATCGGCACCTTCTCTTACGCTCTCAAGTTGTTGTCGGGTCTATCTTGCCCGTGTATGCGGAACTTCATACGAAGCAGTATGAAGAGTTTTATCCCAAAAGATACAAAAATAGTATAACAGATTTTCCAATAAAAGCAATCGAAAAGTTAAATCTTTATAAAATAGGGCGTTTTGAGTGCCATAAATATCCAAAAAAGCGGCTTTTCCCAAGGAAAAGCCGCTTTGCACACGCTAAAAGGTCAGAAAGAGCTCTTTTGCCGCCGGATCGCCCTCAGCCGTTCCAGCGAAAATGACCGACAACGACATATTTCCACATCTGATCCGCTTCCACGGCGCCGTCGATGGGGTTGCCGTGATGAATGATAAAGGGAACGCCCGCCGCGTTGCGCCTGTCCGAGCAGATGGCGATGTGTTCTTCAAATACCACGATGTCGCCCGGCTGCCACTGTGACGGATCGTCGAAGCTCAGCGTCAGACTCTGCGCATGCCGCCGGAGAAAGATTAGCTGGTTCTCCACGCGGCGGAAATCAATGTTCGGGTCCGCGTCCTCAATGTTCGGATAGGCCCAGGGATAAGCCGCGATGTCCGCGTCCATCAGGGATTTGAGATCGTACCCCGCCGCCTGCAACGCTTCCCAGATCACGTCTGTGCAAACGCCGCAGCCGTCGTTGGGATAACCGTCGTTTTCTTCGTAGTACCGGCTTTCGTAATAGGGATCGGTGGCGATATAGGCCCGGGCGCCCAGCAGAATATCCGTGTAGTCATCGATGCCGTCGCCGTCCGCGTCCCGCGCGCTGGTCAGCGTGGGAAGACCCAGCTCCGCGGCGGTGTAGTAGGCTTTGACGACCGGTGCGGGGATCTGGGAATCCTCCGCCTGACTTTCCGGCGCAACCTCCGCTTCGGTTTCTCCGACGTCCCTTTGCAGCAGCGACAGCAAGCCCACCGCCGCTCCCAGAAAGAGGCAGAGCAAGAGCAGATAGTTTCGGCGGCGGCGCCGCCGTCTGCGCGCTGCGCTGTGCCGCCGAGGCGGCCGGTACCGGCGTTCATAGGACATGGGCGGTTCCTCTCTTCGATCAGATTTTCCGCGTTTGCGGGACTGAACGTATTCTGACGGAAGCAGTTTAAACGGAGCTTAAAAAAACGGCTCCTCCGGCAGCAAAATGTGGGCGGTATCCGCCGCAGTGCCGGGCACGGGACACGCTCGGCCGGCAAAAAAGCGCCGCCCGCATGTGAAAGAAAAGAGGCCGCAGCAAAAACCGACGGACTGCCTATGATTCTTTCCGGTATGTGCCGCATCATACCTGACACTTTTTGGAGTGATGCTGAAAACGGCCCCGGACCTGACAAAGGAGCAGGTCCGGGGCCGTTTTGCCGCGGGAAGGGAAAAGGGCGATTCAGCGGTGAGAGCATCCGCCGCAGCGACTGCAGTCGCCGCAGCATCCGCCGCCGTTTTTTTTCATCCGGCGCATATGGCGCAGGGAGTATATCAGCCAGACGCCTACCGGCAGCAGTACCAGAAAATCCAGAAAACGCATCGTTGTTTCTCCTTTAAAACAGACTGATTGCCTGATACACAAGAAAAGCCACCACCCAAGCGATGGTACACTGGGTCAGCGACACGCCCGCCGCCTTCCATCCGGAGCGCAGCTCGCGGCGCATGGCCGTCACCGCTGCGACGCAGGGCGTGTAGAGCAGGGTGAAAAGCAGGAAGCTGACGGCGCTGTGCAGCGTGAAAAGGCTGGAGAGCGAGGCGGAGCCAAGCAGGATCCCCAGCGTGGAGATCACGGATTCCTTGGCCACGAATCCGGAAATCAGCGCTGTTACCGCGCGCCAGTCGGCAAAGCCCAGAGGCGCAAAGATGGGGGAGATCCACTGACCCACCATGGCCAGCAGACTCACCGAGCTGTCGGACACCACGTTGAGGCGGGTGTCAAAGGTCTGCAGGAACCAGATCACCAGCGTGGCCACAAAGATCACCGTGAAGGCGCGCTGCAAAAAGTCTTTGGCCTTGTCCCACATCAGGAGGACCACCGATTTGAAAGAGGGAAAACGGTAGTTGGGAAGCTCCATGACGAAGGGAACGGGATTGCCGCGGAAAACCGTTTTTTTCATCGTCAGGGAGAAAAGAATGCCCACCAGCATTCCCACCACATACAGGCCCATCATCACCAGCGCCTGATAGCGGGGGAAAAACGCGGCGGTGAACACCGCGTAGATGGGGATCTTGGCGCTGCAGCTCATGAAGGGGGTGAGAAAAATGGTCATCCGCCGGTCCCGCTCGCTGGCCAGCGTGCGGGTGGCCATCACGGCCGGAACGCTGCACCCGAAGCCGATGAGCAGCGGCACGATGCTGCGGCCGGAAAGACCGATCTTCCGCAGCAGCTTGTCCATTACGAAGGCCACGCGCGCCATATAGCCGGTGTCCTCCAGAATCGAGAGAAAGAAGAACAGCACCACGATGATGGGCAGGAACGACAGCACGCTGCCCACACCCGCGAAAACGCCGTCCATCACCAGGCTGTGGACCACGGGGTTGATGCCGTAAGCCGTCAGCCCGGCGCTCACCACCGAGCCCAGCGCGCTGATGCCGGAGGCGAGAAGACCCTGCAAAAAGGAACCGATCACGTTGAAGGTCAGATAAAAGATCAAAAGCATGATGAGAAGAAATACGGGAATGGCCGTGTACCGCCCCGTCAGCACCGAGTCGATGCGGACGCTGCGCTGCCGTTCCCGGCTCTCGTGGCATTTGACCACCGTCTTGGAGCAGACCTCTTCAATGAAGTGATAGCGCGTGTCCGCCAGCGCCGCGTTGCGGTCCAGCCCGCGCTCCTGCTCCATCTGCTCCACCGCGTGGCCGATGGCGTCGCGCTCGCCCTGGTGGATGTCCAGCCGGTCCGTGATAAAGGGGTCGGCTTCAATGAGCTTGACGGCGGCAAACCGCACCGGAACGCCGCTGTGCTGGGCGTGGTCCTCGATCATGTGGCACACCGAGTGGATGCACCGGTGAACGGGACCTGCCTCGCAGAAGTCCGTCACCTTGGGGTACAGATGATCCCGGGCGGTCTGCACCGCCACGCGCACCAGCTCCCCGACGCCTTCGTTCTTCGCAGCGGAGATGGGCACCACCGGGATCCCCAGCGCCGCGGACATCCCCTCCACGTCGATGGTGCCGCCGCTGGAGCGCACCTCGTCCATCATGTTCAGCGCCAGTACCATGGGGATGTGCATCTCCATCAGCTGCAGCGTCAGGTACAGGTTGCGCTCAATGTTGGTGGCGTCCACGATGTTGATGATGCCGTCCGGCTTCTCGTTCAGAATGAAATCCCGCGTGACGATCTCTTCGTCTGTGTAGGGACGCATGGAATAGATGCCCGGCAGATCCACCACCGAACAGTTCTTCTGCCCCCGGATCTGTCCCGACTTCTGCTCCACCGTCACGCCGGGAAAATTGCCCACATGCTGGTTGGAACCGGTGAGTTGATTGAACAGCGTGGTCTTGCCGCAGTTTTGATTGCCTGCCAGCGCAAAAATCATTCCTGCACCGCCTCTATTTCAATTTGTTTCGCCTCTTCCCGCCGCAGCGTCAGCGCGTAGCCGCGAATGTACAGCTCCATGGGATCGCCCATGGGCGCCACCTTCCGCACCTCCACCGCTGTGCCGGGAATCAGTCCCATATCCAGCAGACGGCAGCGCAGCACGCCGCTGCCGCCTACCTGCTTGATGACGGCCTTGCGGCCAATTGCCAGATCACTCAATGTCATCTTGCTTTTCCTCCCTGGTTAGTGGTTTCTAACGTCTATGGTTAGTATAAACTAACTATTCGGAATACGCAAGCAGAATAATGGACAAATGCCGGATTTTTTTTGGGGCGGACCTTATGGATTCCCGACAAAAGGTATCTTGTGCCCGGCGGACGGCTATGCTATGATAGGCCCAAATGACAGGCAAGGGAGGAACCTTTATGTTTCAGCCGGTGAGCGTGGTGCCCTGCGGCGATTATGAACCGGAGCAGGTACGCCAGGCGCTGCTAAGAACGCTGACAGCCCTGGATTTCTGGAAGGACATCCGTCCGGGAATGAAGATCGCCGTCAAGGCCAATCTGGTGACGGCCTACCGTCCGGAGAAGGCCGCCACCACCCATCCCGTGATGCTGGCGGAGCTGTGCCGTCTTTTGACGGAGCGGGGGGCGGAGGTAACGGTGGGGGACAGCCCCGGCGGCCCCTTTACTCCCGTCTATGTGCGCCGGGTGTACGCTGCGGCGGGTCTGAAGGCTGTGGAGGAGGCCGGCGGGCGGCTCAACGACAATTTTGAGGAGCGGGAGGCGGACTTCCCGGAGGGTGTCAAGGCACGGAAATTTCTCTACACCGCCTGGCTGGACGAGGCGGATCTCATCATCAACTTCGCCAAGCTCAAGACCCACGCCATGATGGGGATGTCGGCGGCGGTGAAAAACCTTTTCGGCACTGTCCCCGGCACGGTGAAGCCGGAGTATCACTTCCGCTTTCCCGACGGCCGGGATTTTGCCCGCATGCTGGTGGATCTGAATGTGTATTTTCACCCGGCGCTCCATCTCATCGACGCCGTCGTCGCCATGGAGGGCAACGGCCCCACCGCCGGGACGCCCCGGCAGATGGGATGCCTGCTGGGCAGCCGCTCCTCCAGCTGCGCGGATCTTTTGGCCGCCCGGCTCATCGGCCTTTCCAGAGAAGGCGTGCCCACGCTGGCGGCGGGCGCGGAGCGGGGGCTTTGCCCGGAAACGGCGGAGGAGCTGACGGTGCTGGGGGACTGGCGGTCCTTTTGCGTCGCCGACTATCAGGTGATGGAAAAACTCAACAGCATCGAGTTTCGCAACGAGCTCAAGGGCATGGCCGGACAGGTTTTCGGCCAGGCGTTTGCCTGGGCCATGTGCGCCCGGCCGCGGCTGTATCCGAAGGACTGCGTGGGCTGCGGCGCCTGTGCGCAGGTGTGTCCCGCCCACGCCATCACCCTGGAGGCGGGGAGGCCGCGCATCGACACCAAACGGTGCATCCGCTGCTTCTGCTGTCAGGAGTTCTGTCCCAGGGGCGCCATGCGGCTCCACCGTCCGGCGGTGGCACGGATGCTGAACAGGCGCTGACGTTTCCTGCTTTTTCCACAGGGAAGCGCGCGCTTTTAAAAAGAAAAAACGGGCCTGCATGACGCGTCATGCAGGCCCGCTGCTTTATATGGTCCGGTTGGAAACGGGGGAAAAGACCTTACTTGGTGCCGAAGATCCGGTCGCCGGCGTCGCCGAGGCCCGGAACGATATAGCCGTTTTCGTTGAGATGATCGTCCACCGCGCCGCAGTAGATGTCCACGTCGGGATGCTCTCTCGTGAGGCGCGCAATGCCTTCGGGAGCGGCCAGAAGCACCATCAGTTTGATATTCTTGCAGCCGCGGCTCTTCATCTCGCTGATGGCAGCGTCAGCGGAACCGCCGGTGGCCAGCATGGGATCAACGATGATGATGTCGCGCTCCGCCACGTCCTTGGGCATCTTGCAGAAGTAGACATGAGGCTCCAGCGTCACTTCGTCGCGATACATACCGATATGGCCCACACGGGCGGAGGGCACCATGCGCAGCACGCCGTCCACAAGGCCGAGGCCGGCACGGAGGATGGGAACGACAGCGAATTTTTTGCCCGCCAGCGTCGGAACCGTGGCCTTGCAGATGGGGGTTTCCACCTCTCTGGTGGTCAGCGGCAGATCGCGGGTAGCTTCATAGGTGATGAGCATGCCGATCTCGGAAACCAGCTCCCGGAAATCCTTCACACTGGTGTTTTTGTCGCGGATGATGCTCAGCTTGTGCGCTACCAGGGGGTGATCCATCACATGAACTCTTTCGCTATACATCGTTCTACTCCTCCAAATCAATTCAATTTTTACGTTTCACTCAATGACCGTCTTTTCGCCTCTTGCCAGTTTTTCCCGCTCCGCCTGGGACATCCTGAGATAGACGGGGAGCAGCTGCTGTGCCGTGACCAGGCGGCCCTCCCGGGCCGGTACGGCGGCGGCCTGCCCCACGCCGACGGCATTCTGCATCAGAGCGGCGGGCGGTGCCATCTGACAGGAGATTTCCTGTTCCAACAGAAAAGTATAGCACAGATGCGCACCATCTCCAACTATTATTTTCGGCATTTCCGCTTTTTTTTCGTGCTTCAGCTCGGCAGCCAGCTCCTCCAGCCCGATGGCCCGGTCCGGCGTCAGCCGCCGGAGTACGCCCGCGTGCTGTTCAAACACCGCGTTGTAGATCTGCTGACGGCGGGCGTCCATGGCCCCGATCACCAGCCCTTCAAACAGCGGCACGTTCCGCGCCATGGCATCCAGCGTGGAAACGCCGCAGCACGGCTTGTCTGCCGCCCAGGCCAGCCCCTTGGCCGCCGCGATGCCGATGCGGATGCCGGTGAAAGAACCGGGCCCCGCCGCCACCGCCACGGCGTCCATCTCCGCGAGCGTCATGCCGCTGTTGCGCAAGAGCCCGTCCACCAGCGGCATCAGGGTGCGGCTGTGGGTCATGCCCGTGTTCTGGTAGCCGCAGGCCAGAGGAACGCCTTCCTCCGTCACCGCGGCCGACACGCTCCGGGCCGAGGTTTCCAATGCCAGTATCTTCAAGAAAAATTCCCTCCCGTGATGGTAATGATGCGCCAGTCCTCCCTGTCGGGATGACGCCGAATGTCCACCCACACCGTGTCCGGCGGCAGAGCGTCCGTCACCCGCTCGCTCCACTCCACGGCGCAGACGCCGCCCCGGGCGAGGTAGTCCTCCCAGCCGATATCAAACAGCTCGTCCGGTCCGCCCAGGCGGTACATATCAAAATGAAAGAGGGGAATGCGCCCCTCATACTCGTTGACAATGGTAAAGGTGGGGCTGGTGACGCGGCCGGTGAAGCCGAGCCCCCGCGCGAGTCCCCGGGTAAAAGCCGTCTTGCCCATGCCCAGATCGCCCCGGTAGGCCAGTACGGTGCCGGGCAAAAGCCGCTGCCCCAGCGACGCCCCAACGGCTTCCGTTTCTGCCGTGCTGTGGGACAGATATTCCATAAAAGCCCCCCTTTCCCTGAAATCGTTTTATTATACCACAGAAAAAAAGAAATGGAAAGCAGGCCGCGGCCGGTTTACAGGGAAAACTTCTTGTGGTAAACTAAAGTATCATTACACTGAGGAAGTATGCCATGTTTGCCAAAGTAAAAGAACTGATCGTTGATGTGGTCCAGCAGGCCGATCTGGTACTGCTGGCTTTGTGCTGCGCTGCATCCGCCTTCGGTCTGCTGATGATCGCCAGCGCCACCCGCTACACCGGCTCGCATCAGTATGTACTCGTGCAGCTCGCCGCCCTGTTCATCGGCATTTTCCTGTATTTTATCATTTCCATGGTGGATCTGCAGCCGCTGCTGAAAAAATGGAAGTGGCTCTGCCTGTTCAACGTGGGATTCATTTTGCTTTTGCTGACGCCGCTGGGCACCGAGGTGGGCGGCAACCGGGCCTGGCTCTCCGCCTCCTGGCTGCCCATGAATATCCAGCCCGCTGAGATCGTGAAGCTGACCTTCATCATGCTCCTGGCCAAGCAGCTGGTCTGGCTCAAGGATACGAGAGATCTGAAATCCGTTTCCAGCGTGGCCCTGCTGGCCGGACACCTGCTGTTCATGGTGGGATTCATCTATGTGGTGTCCTCCGACATGGGCAGCGCCCTGGTCTATGTGTTCGCCTTCCTGGGCATGACCTTTGTGGCCGGCGTGGCCCTGCGGTGGTTCGCCTTTGGCGGCGCCGCGGCCGGCATCGGCTTTTTCCTGCTTTGGGAGAAGGACAAGATCCCGGAGTATATGAAAATGCGTTTCCGCGTCCTGTTCAATCACGATCTGGACCCGCTGAACATCGGCTGGCACCAGACGCGCAGCCTGCTGGCGCTGGGCTCCGGCCGGTTCACGGGACAGGGCCTTTTCAAAGGCACCCAGACCCAGAGCGAGTACAGCGGCAGCCTGCCCGCCCGCCACACGGATTTCATCTTTTCTGTGGTGGGCGAGGAGCTGGGAATGGTGGGATGCCTCTTCGTCATCGCCCTTCTCGCCGCCATCATCATCCGCTGCCTGGTGGTGGCCAAAAACGCCAACAGCCGTACGGACGCCTACATCTGCGTGGGGATCGCCGCCGTGATGATTTTCCAAACCGTGGAAAATATCGGCATGTGCCTGTTCGTGATGCCGGTCATCGGCCTGACGCTGCCGTTTTTCAGCTACGGCGGCTCCTCCCTTGTGACCATGTTCGCCGCCATGGGACTGGTGTCCGGCGTGAAAAAGCGAGCCCTGCCGGAATGGCTGCGGTAGAGCCGCTCCGCTTTCGACGCGTCAGGGACCCGAAAGTTTTTCTTTCGGGTCCTTTTTTTGTATAACCGCACTTTTTTGACAAACAATAACCGCACAGGATACTGTAAAAGGAGGTTATTGTTTTGAACGAAAACAAGCGCAAGGGCGCCTGCCTGCGGCGGGGGCTGGGCGTGTGTCTGGCACTGCTTCTGACCGTGTCGCTGACCGCACCCGCTTCCGCTCTGCTCAAAAAGAACGGCCGGACCGCGGCTGCTGTCAGTGAAAACGCTCCCGCCGCCCGGGACGTGGAGGTAAGAACGTACGAGAATATTCCCATCACCGGCACCTTCACGTCCCAGGCCGAAAGCGCTGTCACCTACGCGCTGCAGACCGAGCCCAAAAACGGCAGCGTCACCATCGAGGAGGGCACCGCCTGCTTCAAGTATATCCCCAAGGAGGGGAAGACCGGGAAGGATTCCTTCGCCTATGTGGCCATCGACAGCGAAGGACGGGTTTCCGCGCCCGCCCAGGTCACGGTGACCGTCGAGAAGAACAAAAGCAAGGTCACGTATGCGGACATGACCGATTCCGCCGCCCATGCCGCCGCGGTTTGTCTGGCGGAAAACGGCGTTTTCACCGGATGCAGGGTGGGGAACGACTACTTTTTCTCCCCCGATGAGGCCGTATCCCGCAGTGAGTTTCTGGCCATGGCCATGAAGGCCACCGGCGTGAAGAAATTGGATCAGGTCACCATGACGGGCTTTTGCGACGACGGCGCCATCCCCACCTGGGCCAAGTCCTACGCCTCCGCCGCCCTGAAGGCCGGCATCATCGACGGCGTTTCCACGTCGGAGGGCGTTGCCTTCGACGCTGCCTCGACGATTACCCTGGGCGAGGCCGCCGCCATTTTGAACCGCATTCTGGATGTGACCAGCGTGGTTTCCCCCGGCCCCTCGGAAACGGAACAGGCTATGGCCAACCTCCGGTCAACGGGCGTCATCAGTGCGGGCTGCTTCGGCTCTTCCACCACGGAAACGCCGCTCAGGCGCTCCGACGCGGCGCAGCTTCTTGCCGCCGCCATCGGCGTGACCCACGAGGAAAAACCGGGACTGCTGGACTGGCTGAAATAAAACAAAAGGGACTGCCCTTGGGGCAGTCCCTTTTTCTGCGGTACAGAGCCTCAGCCCTTTTGCAGCCAGGGGGGAACGGACACCGTCCGGCCGAAGAGCGTGAGCTGGGAAGAGGAGGCGGTATAGACCCCGTAGTAAAAGGCCACGAACAGCGCCGCCAGGAGAAACAGCCCCGCGATCACCGCCGCGTGCTTCCTCGTAAGGCGGATGCCGTCGGTGGGGATCACATAGTCGGTGAAATGAAGGCGGTTCATCAAAGGTACCATCACGCCCAGGAACAGCACCAGCAGCACACACTCCGCCGGCAGCAGCGCCAGATTCTTGATGACCCGGGGCAGACTCAAAAGCCGGTAGGTCTTGCCCAGCACAAAGAGGTAGTAATAGTACATGATAAAGGGCGTCAGCACCAGATTGCAGAGGAAACTGACGGCGAACCGGGAGAAGATGATGCGCCAGGCTGTGATCCGCGCCCGGTAGAGAAAAAGGGCGAACAGCAGACTGCCCAGCATTTCCACAAAAATGAAGGGGAAGAAATAGGCGCCGGTGGGAAAGAGAAGCGCGCCCAGGGTGTCGCTCACCGCCGCGGCCAGCACCGCCATCACGGGGCCAAAGACCATGGCCCCCAGCGCGTTGACGAAAAAGCCCACATAGATGAAGAGATTGTCCCCCACGGGGATGGCCAGGGATTTGAGCGCCACACGCAGCGCGATCATCAGCGCCGCAAAGACCAGCATGCGGGTGCTCTTGAGCTCGGCGGCGGCGCAGCGCCAGTAGTCACGGGAAAACGGGGCGGAAAAAGTTTGGGACATGAAAAAAGCCTCCTTAAAAATAGGGAGGAGGTGAGGGAAGTATGCAACTGTCCGTACCAAAGTGGGCGCAAAAAGCGCCCCATCTGTGGCGGCAGCGACAAGACACCGCGGGAAACATCCCTTCGCCCGGCGGCGACCTCCCATCCGCCGGTACTTAACGCGTCTTGTCTACTCCACGAGATTGGTTTTTGCCGCCTTGGCGGCTTGCTATAGATTATAATCAATTTCCGCGGGGATGCAAGAACTGTTTTTTGTTTTCTGCTTTTTTTTAGCAAAAGTTATTGCAAAATGGGCGGTGCTGTTATTAAATAAACAGGAGTATACCAATGCTGCAACGGCATTTTCTGAAAGTGAGGTACCGCGATGACATATCCATCCGACATTGAGATCGCGCAGGCCACCGCCCTGCGTCCCATTGCAGACGTCGCCCGGGAGGCAGGCATTGATCCGTCTTATCTGGAGCCCTACGGCTTTTACAAGGCCAAGGTGGACACACGGCTTCTGCGTCAGGAGCAGGGACACGACGGTAAGCTGATCCTGGTCACCGCCATCAATCCCACTCCCGCCGGAGAGGGAAAAACCACCACCACCATCGGCCTTGCCGACGCCCTGCGGCGTCTTGGGAAGAAGTCCATGGTGGCGCTGCGGGAGCCGTCGCTGGGGCCGGTGTTCGGCATCAAGGGCGGCGCCGCCGGCGGCGGCTATGCCCAGGTGGTGCCCATGGAGGACATCAACCTCCACTTCACCGGCGACTTTCACGCCATCGGTGCGGCCAACAATCTGCTGGCCGCCATGCTGGACAACCACATCTATCAGGGCAACGCCCTCCGCATCGACCCCCGGCGCATCACCTGGAAGCGCTGTGTGGATATGAACGACCGGCAGCTGCGCTTTATCACCGACGGCCTGGGCGGCCGCGTCAACGGCGTCCCCAGAGAGGACGGCTACGACATCACCGTGGCCTCCGAGATCATGGCCGTGCTGTGTCTGGCCTCCGACATCACCGACCTCAAGGCGCGTCTGGCCCGGATGGTGGTGGGTTACACCTACGACGAAGAGCCTGTCACCGCCGGCGATCTGAAGGCCCAGGGCGCCATGGCGGCGCTTTTGAAGGACGCCATCAAGCCCAATCTGGTGCAGACGCTGGAGCATACCCCCGCCTTTGTCCACGGCGGGCCGTTCGCCAACATCGCCCACGGCTGCAACTCCGTCACCGCCACCCGCATGGCCATGCGTCTTTCGGACTACACCGTGACGGAGGCGGGCTTCGGCGCGGATCTGGGCGCGGAAAAGTTTCTGGACATCAAGTGCCGCATGGCCGGCATCCGGCCCGACTGCGTGGTCATCGTGGCCACCGCCCGCGCGCTGAAGTACAACGGCGGCGTTCCCAAGGCGGAAACGGGAAAAGAAAATCTGGCGGCGCTGCAGGCGGGCCTTCCCAATCTGCTGCGCCATGTGTCCAATATGAAAAATGTCTTTCACCTGCCCTGCGTGGTGGCCATCAACCGCTTCCCCCAGGATACGGACGCGGAGCTGGCGCTGATCGCGAGCGAGTGCAGAAAGCTGGGCGTCAACGTGGCCCTCAGCGAGGTGTGGGGCAAGGGCGGCGCCGGCGGCGAGGCGCTGGCGGCGGAAGTGCTGCGCCTTTGCCAGACGCCCGGCGACTTCACCTATGCCTACGACCTGTCCCTTTCCATCGAGGAGAAGATCACCGCCATCGTGCAGAAGATCTACGGCGGCAAGGATGCGGCTTTTACCGCCAATGCCGCCAAGCAGATCAGACAGCTCACGGACCTCGGCTTCGGCGGCCTGCCCGTCTGCATGGCCAAGACCCAGTATTCCCTTACCGACGACGCCGCCCGGCTGGGCGCGCCCACCGGCTTCACCGTGACGGTGAAAAACGTGAAGGTGTCCGCCGGCGCGGGCTTTCTGGTGGTAATGACGGGCGATATTATGACCATGCCGGGGCTGCCCAGGGTGCCCTCCGCGGAGAAGATCGACGTGGATGAAAACGGCGTGATCTCGGGATTGTTTTAAAGGAGCGACAAATGGATTTGACCGAAAACAGCTGCCGTGATTTTGTGCGGCTGCTCTCCTCCGGCGAGCCGGTGCCCGGCGGCGGCGGCGCGGCGGCGCTGGTGGGCGCCATCGGCACCGCCCTTGGCGGCATGGTGGCCTCGCTGACGCTGGGAAAGAAAAAGTACGCCGACGTGGAAGCGGAGATCCGCGACCTGAAGGCGCAGTGCGACGATCTGCAGGAGCAGCTGCTCTGCCAGGTGGAGGCGGACGCCGAGGGCTTCGCGCCGCTGGCGCTGGCTTACGGCATCGCCAGAGATAACCCGGAGCGGGAGGCGGTGCTGGAGAGCGCCACGGCGGACGCCTGCCTTGTGCCGCTGCACGTCATGGCGCTGAGCGCACGGGGGCTGGAGCTGGCGGCCGTGCTGGCGGAAAAGGGCTCCCGCCTGGCCGTGTCCGACGCGGGCTGCGCCGCCGTGTGCCTGAAGGCGGCCATACAGGCGGCTTCTCTCAACGTGCGGATCAATACCGCCGCCATGAAAAACCGGGAGAAGGCGCAGGCCATGGAAGCGGAGTGCCGGAAGATGCTGGAGCGTTATGAACCCCTTGCGGACGGCATTTATCAGACGGTGCGCGACGGTTTTGAGCGGTAAGGAGAGAGAATATGGCAAGATTGTTATTGGGTGCGCCGGTGGCCGCCGCGCTGAACGAAGCGGGCAGGGCCCGCACGGCCGGGCTGCGGAAACGGGGCGTGACGCCCACGCTGTGCATTGTGCGCTGCGGGGAAAAAGACTCCGACATGGCCTATGAAAAAGGCGCCTGCAAGCGCGCCGCCGAGGCGGGCGTGACCGTGGTGAAGCGGGAGATGCCGGAAACCGTGGCGGCGGAAGAACTGATGGCGGTGCTGGAAGAACTCAATGCCGACGATTCTGTTCACGGCGTACTGCTGCTGCGGCCGCTGCCGCCGCATCTGAAGCACAGGGAAAGCGAGATCTGCAACGTGCTCTCCGCCGCCAAGGACGTGGACGGCTGTACCGATCTTTCCGCCGCCGGTGTGTTTCTGGGGAAAAAGACGGGGTTTCCGCCCTGTACGGCCCAGGCCTGCATGGAGATCCTGGATCACTACCGTATCGACTGCCGGGGAAAACGGGCGGTGGTCATCGGCCGCTCGGCCGTGGTGGGAAAACCGGTGAGCGCGCTGCTTTTGAGCCGCGACGCCACCGTGACGGTGTGCCACACCAAAACCCGCGACATCGCGGCTGTGGCGAAGGAGGCGGACATCCTGCTCTCCGCCGCCGGGGTGCAAAACAGCGTCACCGGCGAATTCGTGAAGCCCGGCGCCATCCTGCTGGACGTTTCCGTGAACTGGGACAAGACCAGAAACGAAGGACGGGGCGGCATTACCGGCGACGTCTGCTGGGAAGAGGTGGAAACACTGGTGGGCGCCATTACGCCGGTCCCCGGCGGCGTGGGCGCCGTGACCACGGCGGTGCTGATGAGCCACGTCCTCTCCGCGGCGGAAAACCAGACGAACAAATAAAGCGATAAAAGCCCGGCCGAAGGGCCGGGTGAGTGTTAAACGGAAATGGCTGCGAATGATGCGTCATTCGCAGCCATTTCCTGATGCCGTTCGTTTCCCTTGCAGAATGGACGAACGGCAGACCCGATCGACCGGAGGGCGCGGGGCAGGACCGCTTCTTTCAGCCTGGTCACAGAAGGACGGGTTTTTCGTTTTTACAGTATCGATAGAATAAGTGCTTGTATTGGAAAGGAAGTCAGCCAATGACGGCGGTAACGACCGAACGAATGATCATATTCCCTATCTCCGGGGAAGAACTCAAGCGTAAAATAGAAGAAGAACGCAGTGCGGAGATGAAGCAGGCCTATTCTGAAATGCTTGCCGGATGCGTCGATCATCCGGAGCAGCACCTATGGTATACAGTGTGGATGATGCAGCTTAAGGAAGGGAACAAACCGTTTGTGGGAGATCTGTGCTTTAAAGGGCTCAACGAAAACGGAACGGTTGAAATAGGATACGGCATCTATCCGGAATATGAGGGCAGAGGCCTGACCACGGAGGCTGTGACCGCCATGACGCGGTGGGCCTCCGAACAACCGGGTGTACGGCGCATTGAGGCGGAAACAGACCCTCACAACATCGCGTCGCAAAGAGTCCTCCGAAAAGCCGGATTTTTGCCAAACGGCGTGACGGGGGAGGAGGGACCAAGATTTGAATGGAAAGAGTCCCGCGTTTGCGTTTGACAAAACGGATCATGCGCGTGACCTTCACCCTGCCGGCGCCGCGTGGGACGGTCCTGAAAAGCGGAGGCGCGCTTTGATCTGCGGCTTCACCGGATTGTGCCCTTTATGAAAAAACGCCCGCTGATGGCAAGCGGGCGTTTTGCTGTTTGACGGACGCCGGACGGGCGGCGTTTTTTTTGAACAAAGCGAAAAAACGGTTCAAAGAAGGTCTTTGCGTGTGGGGACGTCCTCCGGCAGCTTCATTTCGTCCGGCATGGGGCGAAAACCGTATGTTTCATACACCGGCCGGCCCATGTCGGTGGCCTCCAGCGAGATGAACGTGACGCCCTGGCGGCGGATCTCGTCCACCAGCAGGTTCAGCGTGTGCAGGGCGATCCCCCGGCGGCGCCAGGCGGGGCGGGTATAGATGTTCATGATGTAGGCCTTGCGCCCGGTGGGATTGCAGTAGGTGGGCATCACCTGATAGTAGCTCACCGCGCCGGTGCCAACAAAGGCGTCGCCTTCAAAGACCAGAAAAGCGGTGTGGGTGCCGTCTGTCAGCGCCCGGCGGTAATAGTCCTCCGTCCAGCGGCGCTGGCGGGACATATCCGTGTCCTCCGGCAGGTGATTGGCCGCCAGCATGAACTCGATGCGAATGTCCACCAGCACTGAAAGATCGGACAGGGCGGCTTTTCGGTATGTCAGATCCATGAGAAGAACCTCCTTTATGGGGCGGGCGGGTACCGCAGCACCGCGTCCACCGGCTTGTCATATTCTTCCGCGGGAAGCTGCTCCACCAGCTGGAAATCGTAGCACAGCGCCACCGTGGGGTGGTGCGGCTCCCGGGACAAAAAGCGGTCGTAAAACCCGCCGCCGTAACCCAGACGGTACCCGCGGGCGTCAAAGGCCAGACCCGGCACCAGCACCAGCGCCGTGGGGTCGTCCGCCAGCGGGCCGTCCGCCACAGGCTCCGGCACATGGAAATAGCCCTCGCGGACGGCGGTGAGGTCGTCCAGCCACAAAAAGACCATCTCGCCGCCCAGGATCTTGGGCACAGCCACCCGCTTGCCGTCGGCCTGAGCCTGCCGCAAAAGGGACGCCGTCCGCACCTCCTGATTGAAAGAGAGGTAGGCGTAAAGGCTTTGGGCGCCGCGGTAGGCGGGGGAGGAGAGAAACTGCGCCGTGAGCGCGGCGCTGTACGCTTCGATCTCCTGGGGGGTCATGCTTTCTTTGCGCCGGGTCATCTGCCGCCGCAGCTCTTTCTTATCCACGGCCGACACCCTCCAGCACCCGCAGCACGTCCCCGAAAATACCGTAGGCCGTCTGCTCGATGAGGGGATCGTGCTCCACGATGGAGAGCTTCCCCATGAGGTCGGTGGTGAGGGACACCACGGAAGAGGTGGCGTCGATGGCGGCCAGCAGGTCGCCCCGGGGCACCTCCGCCGGCTTCACCGTCGCCTGCACCTGTCCGTCCTTCACCGTGCCCCGGCACACCAGCTTGATGACGCAGTCCCGCTCTGCCGCCGCCTGGATATCGGCGGGAGTGATATGCTCGATGCCGGTGCGGTCCACCCGGTCGGGGGTCATGTGGGCGTCCATCAGAACGTTCAAAAGGGCGGTGAGCTTGGCGGCGGCGTCATAGCCCTCGATGTCCATGGCGGGGTCGGCTTCGATGAAGCCCAGACGCCGGCCGGCGGCGAGGATCTCCTCACGGGGCTTGCCGGCAGCCATTTCCTCCAGCATATAATTGGTGGTGGTGTTGAGGATGCCGGACACCTCCGTGACGCGGGCCATTTTCAGCGTGTACTCCGCCAGATTGAAAATGGGGGTGCCGTCCATCACCGTGGTTTCATAGAAAAAGAGGCAGCCCTGCCGCCGGGCCCGGGCCCGCAGGTCGTCATAGGCCCAGGCGATGGGCCCCTTGTTGGCGGTGACCACATGCTTGCCCCGGGCAAAAGCGGTTTTGATATGGTCGATGGCGGGCTGGCCGGTGCGGATGTTCAGGGGCGTCAATTCCAGAAGAGCGTCGTAATCGCCCCGCTCCGCCACCTCTATGGCCGTGTCGCCGTCGGGGAAACGGCCTCCGCCTTCGGCGGTGTCCAGCGCCGCCCGCAGGTCCAGGCCCGCGCTGTTCGTAAGCGTGCCGTGGGAGCCGGTGACGATGGCGGTCACCGCCACCTGCGTATCGTACCGCGCTTCGATCTCGGCTTCTTTTTCCAGCAGCAGACGGGCGAAGGCGCGCCCGGCGCTGCCAAAGCCCAGAAGCGCCAGCTTCAGTGTTCTCATGGACAGGCCTCCTTTCGGATTTCCTTCAATATAGCAAATCGGCGCCCTTTTGGCAAGGGCGCCGCGCATTTTCTGTCAGAAGGGGAGGGCCGGGAAGCCGGGGATCATCAGCGCCAGAAAACTCCAGAAGAGCTTGACGCCGTAAAAGACGATGACAACGCCGCATACCCGGTTGATGACCAGCAGCACCTTGTCGTTGAACCGGGCGCTGAACAGGGAGATCATCGTGGAGATGCCCAGAAACCAGAGAACGGAGGCTGAGGCAAAGCCGCCGATGAAAAAGGCGTCGGTGCCGGCGGGCAGGGTGGCTTTGAAAGCGCCCAGCATCATGGTGCCGTCGATCAGCGCCTGGGGGTTGAACCATGTGACCACGCAGGCGGTGGAGATCACCTTTAAGATGGGGACGTCCACCTTGGTGGAGGTGTCCATGGTGCTGTGAGCCCGCAGAAGGCCGATGCCGATCCAGATGACGATGACGCTGCCGACGGCCAGCACCGCTTTTTGCAGCCACGGCAGCGCCTGCATCAGCGCGCCGATGCCCAGAAAACAGGCAAGACCCAGGGAAATATCGAAAAAGATCACGATCAGCGCCGTGAGATACACCCGCTTTCGGGGCTGGGTCAGCGCCGTGTTGATGACGAACAGATTTTGCAGCCCGATGGGCGCCACATAGGCCAGCCCCATGGTCAGCCCCTGCCAGTAGATGTGCATATGTCGTTCTCCTGTAATACGTTTTTCTTATTTACTCCGCTTTTCTGATCTGCTATGATGGTATCACAGAAAACCCGTACACACAAGAACGCAGTTTTTTCTGACCAAGTAAGGGAGGGCTTACCTTGATCAAAACACATTATAACTGTCCGTGCCTGGAAACCTGCCCCCTGCGCTGCGCCATGGACATCATCGGCGGCAAATGGAAGGTGCAGATCCTCTGCGCGCTGAACAACGGCGGAACCCTGCGCTACAACGCTCTGCGCAGCAGGCTGGACGGCATTTCCAACACCGTTCTGGCCGGCGCTCTGCGGGAACTGGAACAGGACGGCATGGTGGTGCGGAAGGAGTACATGGAGGTGCCCGTGCGGGTGGAGTACGCCACCACGGCCGCCTGCGACGCGCTGATGCCCATTCTGGAGAGCCTGAGCGACTGGGGCGAAACCATGATGGCGGTGGAAAAATAAAAGATACGCAGGGGCGGAGGATATCCGCCTCCCGCGGCGCATGAAAAGGCCCGCCTTCCGTATAGAAGGCGGGCCTTTTTCTTTTGGGGGGACATTCGGCTTTTACGGAGCCGAACGGCTTAACGGGGGAGAATTACTCGATCTCCAGGCGTCTGCCGGAGGACTTGACCTCCTTGAGCTTGGGCATGGTCAGCGTCAGAACGCCGTTTTCAAAGGCGGCCTTCATGCTGCCGGTGTCGATCCCGGTGGTGTCGAAGCTGCGGGCAAAGGAACCGTAAGAGCGCTCGCAGCAGACATAGTCGCCCTTCTTGTCTTTCTTTTCGTAGTCGGAGTGGCGCTCGGCCTCGATGGTCACGTAGTTGTCCTCCAGGTCAATGTGAATGTCGTCCTTGCTGAAGCCCGGCAGATCGGCCTCCAGTACGAAGGCGTCGCCGGTGTCCCGGATATCCGTCCGGAAGCTGTTGGCGGAAACATTGCCGAAGAAGCTCTTTTCCAGTTCGTCCATGGCACGGAACGGATCGGCCATCATATCATTGTGTCTGCGATACGGAGTGAGAAACATACAATTACCTCCTAAAAAGTAATAAATTAAAAAATGTGGGGCGGCTGTGACCGGCTGCCGCGCTGCCGTTTTCAGAAAACAAACCGGCTCATGGGAACCGCTTCCTTTCTTGCGTGATCCTCTGTTCCCCTTGGAACAATTATGATGATAAACTTGATTTGTGAACAAATATTGCCATTCTTATGAACCAAATGTAAACATTAGCACTCTTGACACGAGAGTGCTAAAACACAAGAAAGAGATAAAACGGAGAACGCGGCAGAAACGGGAAAAAGAACCGCGGGACAGACGAAAAATACAGGAAAGACGGGTTTCGTCCTTCCTGTATTTTTCTTGAAAACGGTTCAGAGAGCGTATTTATCGGCCTGGGAATGGATGAAATCGGCGTCGAAATAGTTCAGGCGCATGGCGCGGCGCACCTCGTCCATGGTCTGCGCGGCGGTTTCCCGGGCGGTTTCGCTGCCGGCCTTCAGGATGCGAAAGACCTCCGGAATATCCTTTTCATACTCCCTGCGGCGCAGACGGATGGGCTCCAGCGTTTCCTGCAGGACGCTGTTGAGGAATTTCTTGACCTTCATATCGCCCAGGCCGCCTTTGGTGTAGTGGGCCTTCAGCTCGGCAAGACCGGCGTACTCCGGCAGGTAGCGGGCAAAGTGCTCCTCCGTGCAGAAGGCGTCCAGATAGGTAAAAACCGTATTGCCCTTCAGATGGCCGGGGTCCTTCACCTGCAGATGGGTGGGGTCGGTGTACATCTCCATGATCTTGGCGCGGATGGCCTCCGGCTCGTCGGAGAGGTAAATGCAGTTGCCCAGGGATTTGCTCATCTTGGCCTTGCCGTCGATGCCCGGCAGGCGCTGACAGGCTTCGTTCTGCGGCAGCAGGATGTCCGGTTCCACCAGAACGGGGGAGTAGACGGCGTTGAAACGGCGCACGATCTCCCGGGCCTGCTCCAGCATGGGCAGCTGATCCTCGCCCACGGGCACCGTGGTAGCTTTGAAGATGGTGATGTCCGCCGCCTGGCTGATGGGGTAGGTGAAAAAGCCCACGGGAATGCTGGCTTCAAAATTCCGCATCCGGATCTCCGATTTCACCGTGGGGTTGCGCTGCAGACGGGAAACCGTCACCAGATCCATATAATAAAAGCTCAGCTCGCACAGCTCCGGGATCTGGGACTGGATGAACAGCGTGGATTTCCGGGGGTCCAGGCCGCAGGCCAGATAGTCCAGCGCCACCTCCGCGATGTTCTCGCGCACCTTATCGGGCTGCTCGATGTTGTCCGTCAGCGCCTGAGCGTCCGCGATCATAATGTTGACGCTGTCGTAAGCGCCGGAATTTTGCAGGCGCACCCGCTCCCGCAGCGAACCCACATAGTGTCCCACATGCAGCCTGCCGGTGGGACGGTCCCCGGTCAGAATCACTTTTTTCATTTTGCTTTTCCTCCTGCGATCATGATTGACAGGACATAAAAAACGTCCTGCCCCATAGTTTCCTATGGGACAGGACGATATTCCTGCGGTACCACCCAAATTGACGCCAAAGGCGCCCTCTCAACGCGTACAGTCATACGCTCCGCCGGATAACGGCCGCGGCTGCCGGCGACGGCTACCGGCCCGGAGGCTTTCGCTTTGCCCTCGTAAGTCCATTCACCTGTCCTCCCGGCTGCCGTATTCCCACCGCCAACGGCTCTCTTTGCGCCTTCGTGAAGGTTACTCCTCTTACTCATCGGTTTTACTTTGATTTACAACGGACTTTACCACTGTTGAGGCCAAATGTCAAGACGCGCGCGAAAAATCCCGGCGGTCCCTCTGGCTGCGACAAATTATATGCGAAAGGACATCTATAATGAATCTGGCATCCTGCAGGGGAAAACGGCCGCGCCCGCACGGCGCGGCGCAGAAGAACGGGGCTGTTCCCTGCCGCGTGTTCGAACTGCCGGCGGAAATGGAGCGCTGCGTTTTGTGCGGCCGGATAACGGACGTTCCCTGCGCCCTGCCCGTGGACTGCCGGACGGGCTATGTATCCGCCGCCGGCCAGCTTTGCCCCGACTGCTGCCGGGCACTGGAGCAGGAGAAGGCGGAGAGCGCCGTTTTCGGAGAAGGTCCGAAGCCCTGCCGAAGCAATGACGCCGGATAAGCCGGGGCGAAAGGACCGGACGCCGCGGCGGCCCGCGAACAGGCCGGACAGGGAAGCCGACGCGCCGAAAGAAAAGACGGGCGGACAGCCGCGCCGAAAGGAAGACCGTTTATGAAACAGGTGAAACAGACCGTCGGCGCGCTTCTGGCCGTGCTGACGCTGACGCTGGCGGCGCGGCTGTCCGTTTCCGCCGGGGCGGAGGCCGCCATCGCCAAGGGCATCAGCGACAATCAGGCCGCCGTGGGCGACACCGTGACCTGCACCGTAACGGTCACCGTCCCCGCCTGTGACCCGGACGCCGCCGTCGCGTTTTCCGTCAGCGACCGTCTGCCGGAAGGACTTACCTTCGGGCGCACCGTCAGCGTCAGGACGACGGAAGGCACCGCGGTGTCCTGCGCCGGCGGGGACGGTCCCCGGTGGTCCTTTGCGCCCCGGGACGTCAAAGGGGTTACCGCGCTGGTCATCACCTACACCGCCGAGGTCAACGGCAATATTCTCATCGGGGACGCCAACATCGGCACGGCCACGCTGACCTGCGATCCCGGCGGAACGGATGCCGTCAGCCTGTCCGCCGCGGCCGCCCTGTATTCTTACGGACTGCAGGTGCTGGCGGTGGATGCCGAGCAGCCGGGCAGGACGCTCGCAGGCGCCGCCTTCGACGTGTACCTCGCCGACGGCGTCACCAGAGCCGGCCGCATCGAAACCGGCGCCGACGGCATCGGGCGTCTGACAGGGCTGGACGCCGGCACCTGCTATCTGCAGCAGACGGAGGCCGCCGCGGGCTATGCGCCGGCCGACGGGCGCATCAAGGTGGAGATCCCCGACCGCAGCAACGGGACTCCCGTGCCCGGAGGCATCAAGAAGGTGACGGTCAGAGCCGCCCGCCTTACGCGCGCCGCCGGCGGCCGCCCCGGCGCCCCGATCCGCACGGCGGCCTTCGCCGCGCTTCTGACGCCCGTGCTGATGGCGGCCGCCGGCAAAAGGAGAGGAAGCAGAAGGCCGCATGCCGCCGGGAAAAAAGAAGGAAACGAGCCGTGCGTTTCCGGCAGGAGAGGCGCACGGCGGCCGCGCCCGGCCCGCGGCGAGCGGAAGGCGGCGGGCGGGGGCGGCACCCCTGCCCGGCGGAGAAAGCGCCGTTCCGCCGCGGGGAATGGCGGTCTGCCTAAGCTAACGGGCGGCGGAGCGCGGCGAAGGCCGGAGGCACTGCCCGGTCGTGAACCGGAAACGCGGAAAAAAGATAAAAAAACCGCTGTGCCGTGAGGCACAGCGGTTTTTCAAAAGAGTTTTTTTGCGGGCGGGATCAGACGGTTTCGGCGCGGGCCGGGTTGACATGGATCGAGATATGCTTGACGACGGAAAAGCGCTGCTCGATGGAGTCGTGAACGCGCTCGGCCACGGCATGAGCCTCCGTCAGGGATTCCTGCCCGTCGGCCACGATTTCGGCTTCTACATAAATGCGGTCGCCGAAAAGACGCGTGCGCAGGCTGTCGATGCCCAGCACGCCGGCCTCGGACAGAATGCACGCGCGGATCTGCTGCTCCTGTTCGTCGGAGCAGGCGCAGTCCGTCATCTTCCGCAGGGCGTCGATGCCGATGTCATACGCCACCTTGAGGATAAAGCAGCAGATGATCACGCTGGCCACGGCGTCCATCACCGGGAAGCCCATGCGGGCCGCGGCGATGCCGGCCAGAGAGCCCACGGAGGAAAACGCGTCGGAGCGGTGATGCCAGGCGTCGGCGTGGAACGCGGAGGAATGCAGCAGTTTGGCGTAGTGCAGCGTGTACCAGAACATGCTCTCCTTTACCACGATGGACACCACGGCGGCGATCAGCGCCAGCATGCCGGGCACGGCCAGCTGTGCATAGCTGCCCGCCAGGATCTTGGATAGACCCGCGTAGCCGATGGCAAGGCCCGTGATCAGCAGTATGATGGCCAGCAGCAGCGAGGCCACGCACTCCAGCCGCTCGTGGCCGAAGGGATGTTCCCTGTCGGCGGATTTCCGCGCCAGCTTTACCCCGATCAGGGCGATCAGCGTGGCAAAGACGTCCGAAAGCGAATGGACGGCGTCGGAGAGCATGGCCCCCGAATGGGCGGTGATGCCCGCGATCAGCTTGAACGTGCTGAGCAGAATGTTGCCCACGATCCCCACCGCCGACACCTGCGCGATGATGCGGTCGGCCTGTGAGGACGTCAGAACGGGCGGCTGGGACGGGCCGGAAGAAGACGGCTTTCGCTGGAAACGATCCATAAAAAAGAACCTCCTGTTGGAAAATAGCGCGGTCAGCGCGCATTGTTTCCGGCAGAAGGGTATAAAAAACCCATCTGCGGAACGGTATCGAGGTACTACTGTCCCGCAGATGGTTATATCTACTGTCACCGTCGTGACCCGGCCCCACAGCGCGTCGCCGCGCCATCGCCTGCTCAGTTTGTACTGTAGCTAAAAGGCAGTGCAAAGAGAATGATGATTTAGAGAATGATAATTTTCCCGGTGCTTTCCATTATACGCTTCACCGCGTAAAAAAGCAACGCTGAAAATAGGTTCAGGAAAGCCGCGGAAGGACATAACGGCGGATGCAGTCGGCCACGCCGCCGTCGTTGTGGTCGGCGCAGACGGGGAAGCCCAGCTCCAGCACGGCGCTGTCCGCGTTGGACACCGCCACGCCCGTGCCGCTCCAGCGGAGCATCTGCAGATCGTTGGTGCTGTCCCCCACGGCGACGAACTGTTCCGCCGTAAGGCCGGACAACCGCGCCAGCTCCTGCAGCGCGGACCCTTTGGAAACGCCGCGCGGCAGCACCTCAATAAAGCGGCGCTCCGTCAGCGTCACGTTCACGTCGGCGCTGTCGGCTTGGATGGCGGCGGCGCAGGCGGCGATTTCCTCCGTATCGGAGGAGGCAAATACCAGCTTGATCCAGGGATCGGGCACCGCGGCGAGAGTCATCAGCGGCGCGGGGATCTGCTCGCGGTGAAGCACGACCTCCTGCGTCAGCTCCGTTTGGCGCAGCGTGCAGAGGGCATCGCCGTTTCCCAGATAGACAAGGCAGCCGAAGGACGGATGCGCCGCCAGCACGCGTGCCGCCAGCGTCCGGGCGCTTTGGGGCAGATGACGGGTCATCACAAAGGCGCCCGCACGTCCGTCGTACAGCGCCGCGCCGTTGCAGCAGATCATCGGCAGTGTGATATAGGGGAGGAGCCGGGGGTACAGAAGAACGCCCCGCCTTGGCCGCCCGGTGGCCACTGTGAAGCCTCCGCCTGCCGCCCGCAGACGGGCGATGGCGGCCAGATTCTCCTCCGAGATCTGACAGCTGCTGTCCAGCAGCGTCTGGTCCATGTCGGCGATGAGCACCACGGGAAAACCGCTCATGGCCGCGCCTCGCTCTTCGCCGGCGTTTCCGCCGGCGGGAGAACGCCGGTGCGGACGGGACCGGTGGAACCGCGGACGATCAGATTCGGCTTGCACTGGACCTGAAACCTGGCGGTGTTGGAAGCCGACTGGTTGGTGACCGACATGTGGGTGCGGTTGAGCAGCGTGGTCAGCGCCGACTGCGCCACGATGTCGGGGTGATGCTCAATGGTGGTCAGCGACACGCGGGACATGCTGGAAAAGAGCAGATTGTCCGATCCGATGACGGAAAAATCCTCCGGGATGCGATAGCCCTTTTCGATCAGCGCGTCCATCACGCCGTAGGCCATCAGATCATTGACGCAGATGAGCCCCGTGATGCCGTTGTGATACAGCTTCTTATTCTGCGCCAGCGAGTAGCCCACATGGTAGTGGAAGCACTTCTCCTCCAGGATCCCGGCCTTGGCGTTGTTGCCGGTGAGAACCAGCAGATGATCCTCCGACACCACCTGCCGCACCTCGGAGAGGATCCCGTTGACACGGGTCGCCTGCGAAGTGGTGGCCCTGTCCGAAGAGTGCGTCAGCACGGCGATATTGGTGTGGCCCAGGGACAGCAGATGGCTGGCCGCCAGGACGCCTGCTTCAA
>Ga0160425_1000886_pt1 | contig 33179 bp, 29 predicted proteins | sample BioMet8_FD_108193 | JGI IMG/M metagenome (GOLD analysis project Ga0160425, IMG submission 108193) | Microbial communities from bioreactor (seeded with sewage sludge) at Lawrence Berkeley National Lab, California, USA - Biofuel... | ecosystem: Engineered > Bioreactor > Anaerobic > Unclassified ...
AAACTGGAATGGATCTTTTCAAGGTACAGAATCAAAATCCGCGAAATTATCAGTATGGATTTTGAAAACAACTTCGGCAAAGAGGCGGTTATTGCTTAAAACCGACCTGCTGAGCTGACATTAAATAGTCAAAAATCAATTCCTGCGTACGGTAAAAGAAAACATATCGAAAGGAAATAAAATATTTAAAATAAATTGAACTTTTATACAATAGTTCAAGTCATTATATTATAGGCATAAATCTAAACTGAATAAGTATTAATTAAGCGATGGTTAAATATAAAAACAAATATGAAATAAATGGAGGGAAGGAATGCGCCTGAAACAAACGACAGATTATGCAATCCGCTGTGTGTTTTACCTTTCACAGAAGAGGAGCTTTGAATATGCCACGGCAGAAGAAGTTGGGATGGCATTGAATGTCTCGGTACCGTATATGAGGAAGATTTTGATGGATTTACGAAACAAAGGGATCGTGGAATCGTTTCAGGGTGTAAAAGGCGGATACCAGATGAAGAAAAATCCGAAGAACATCAGCATGTTTGAACTTGTGAATGCCGAAGAGCAGACAATGAAGATAGACGGATGCTTTGAAGCCAAACAGATCAGTTCGGGAACAGGCTGTGCTTCGCTTGAACAATATTTTAAAAAACTTCAGGGCATGGTTGAACATTATCTGAAGAATACTACGGTCTATGATCTTATAAAGGAACAGTCGTAAGGGGTCTCACGAACAGTGGAAGATTCTGAAATGGAATTTTGTATTATGAGAGCGCGAAAAGTCCAGAAAGAGACATTTCGCGCTTTTTTGAATCCTTAATCGTCCGTCTTTGGGACAGATAAATTTCTGGTATGATAAAGTGGAAAGCAGACAGTAACACCGGGAAACCGGAGAAAGGATACAGCATGGAACACAGAGTAAAGGTGACGGTTCTGGATAAAAAATTATTCCCGGAGCTGCAGGCTCAGTACTGTGCAGTACCGGACAGCGGTAAATGCCCCTGTTATAATGTCGGGGATGAATTTATATTTTGCCGCAATGGCGAGCGCGATGATTACTGGCATATGGGTGCTGGAACGCTGATGAAAAGCGGGAATCCTGATGAAGGGGTACTGCTTTCTCCGGGTACAATGCACTGCGGAACGCCGGGAGTTCCCTTTTGTTCGGAAGCATGGGATGCTGTCAACAGATACATTTATGCTGCTCTTCAGGGCGGGGCGATCATGCACGGCTGGATGAACGATGACAAGGTCATGATCACCTGCTGCAATGACGGGACCAGACCTGTGATCTTTAAGATTGAAAGGATCGACTGCTGATCCCGCTGCTTCAGATCAGATTGAACCCTGTCCACTTTCTGCTTTTAAATCTTCTGACAAACAGGATGCCTCTGATGACAATGTCGATGCTCATTCCCCAGGCAATCCCGATAACACCCAGATTCATCCATATCCCGAACAGCGCCGAGAAAAAAAGCCTTGCGGCGACGGTAAGAAAGACAGAAATGATCATGGTATATCTGATATCTCCGGCTGCCCGGAGACCGTTGCCGAGCGGGCCTGCAAACGGATAGGCAAGCCCGTTGAATATGTTATTGATCAGAACAAGAATGATGACCAGAGCGGCAGTATCCTTTGAGATGGCGTAAACTTTCAGAAACAGCGGCGTCAGCGCAAAGATCAGTGCATTCCAGAGAACGGACAGGAGAAAACTGATCTTTGTCAGCTTTTTAAAATAGTAATCGGCGGCATCGATATCCCGTGCACCCATGCACTGACCGATGACGGTCGTATATACCGGTGCCATGGCAAGTCCCATCAGGGCCGCAAGCGACCAGATACTCTGTGCTACGCCGTTAGCGGCAATCTGCCAGGTTCCGAACAGGGCGACCATGCTGCTTAAGGCGACTTTGACGAACTGGTGAACTCCGTTTTCTATTCCGTTCGGAATGGCAACCGACAGAATTTTTCCGAGCAGACTTTGATCCCATGCCATGATGTCTTTCCGGCAGTACCGGATTTCTCTGCCCTGGCTCATGCAGTAAACCGTTACACCGACCGCCATGATCATGCGGGACAATAACGAAGGATAGGCGACGCCGGACACGCCGCAGTGCAGATAAAAGACGCCGATCGAATCCCCGATGATATTCACTACGTTTGCCGCCGCGGAAATATTCATGGTCACATTTGCCTTCCCTGTGCTTCTGCACAGAGCGGCGCCCGCATTGTATACGGCAAGTGCGGGGAATGAATAGGCGGATATGCGCAGATAGGTCATACAGGCTGTCATGACATCGGGCTCGACCTTCCCGAACAGAAGATTTAGGAGTGGACGGCTGAAAACCAGGATCAGAACGGAAAACAGAACGGAACTGACAAGGGAAAAAGTGAAAAGCTGACTGGCAGAGCGGCCGGCAAGATCCTTTTTTCCGGTACCGATATACTGATTGATGATGACGGCGCCGCCTGTTGCCAGTGCGGTGGAAAGAAATATGAAGACCGTGTTGAACGAATTCACCAGGGATACGCCGGAAACGTCAGCTTCGCCGGCATAGCTGACGACAAAGGTATCGACAATGCCGACAAATGCCAGAAGAAACTGTTCAATGAAGAGCGGTACGATCAGATTTTTCAGATCATGATCGGTGAATAAGTTACTTTGGATATTCATTTTAAACTTGACCTTTCCCGGTGCCCAATATAATATAATTTACAATTGTAAATAAAACAACGTACGATATAATTTACATTTGTAAATTATAAATGTCAATGGGCGGGAGAAGCAAAAATGGAAATTTCGGCGATCATCGGTGAAAATCTGAGAAGGATCCGTTCTGAACGGAATTTAAGTCTCGGACAGCTTGCCGCAATGAGCGGTGTCAGCAAAATGATGCTTTCACAGATCGAGAAAGGCACAAGCAATCCTTCCATTAATACTGTCTGGAAAATCGCGGATGCGCTGCAGCTGCCCTATACATCGCTCCTGGAGAGGAAAGTTGACGGAGGGACCGTGATTTCCGAAAAAGATATCCCGGCACAGGCACTGGAAGGAGACCGCGGTTTTCTGCGCTGCTATTATCATCATTCGAAGGACAGGAACTTTGAACTTTTCCGGATGACGGTCAATCCGGGCGGTGTCTGTGAATCAAAGGGGCATGGGGAACGTACGGATGAATATGTTCTTGTTGTTGCCGGCATATTGCACATAGCACTGGAAGACGGGGATCATGTTCTGCATACCGGAGATGCGATCAGCTTTCATTCCAATAAAACGCACAGCTACCGGAATGACGGGAAAAAAGAACTGAATCTGGTCATCATAAACTATTACCGGTAGATCATTCTTTATTGTTTGATATCGTTATGATACGATAATGTCAGAACGTCAGACTGCATTTAGAAGGATCATGATAAAGCAATCGGAGAAAAACAGTATGCCAGCAGATACCTATGATCTGAACAGATTCCTGAAAGCGCAGGAACAGAGTTACGATGCTGCCCTGAAGGAAATATCGCAGGGGCATAAAAGAAGCCACTGGATCTGGTACATTTTTCCGCAGATGAAAGGGCTCGGCATAAGCAGCATGTCGGATTATTACGGCATAGGCAGTCTGGAAGAGGCAAGGGCATTTCTGAAAGATCCGGTACTGGGGGAACATCTCCGGAAAATAACGGAAGCGCTGCTGTCCCTCAGCTCCGATGATGCATCGGAAATATTCGGGTATCCGGATGACCTGAAGGTAAGATCATCCATGACGCTTTTCGGAGAAGCTGACCCGGAAAATCTTCTTTTTCCGAAAGTCCTGAAGAAATTCTACGGCGGGGTAAAGGATGCCCGGACTTTGGATATCCTGTCAGAACGGATGAAATGAAACATGAATTTTAAGCAAAGCAGACAGCGGAGGAAGGCCGAATGAAAAAATACATCAATATTGCCATGGCGTATGCCATTGCTGCCATGGCCGGCGGCGTTTTTTACCGGGAGTTTACGAAATGGAACGGATTCACCGGCGTTACGTTCCTCGGAAAGGTACATGCGCATCTGTTTCTTCTGGGGATGATGGTATTTCTTCTGACGGCGCTGTTTGCGGAGCGCTATGATCTGGAAAAGCAGAAGGATTTCCGCATCTTTATGTGTCTGTATAATATAGGCCTTCCGCTGACTGTGGTTATGCTGCTTGTTCGCGGGATCATGCAGGTGCGCGGCACAGTGCTTTCTGCCGGTGCGGACGCTGCCGTTTCCGGAATTGCGGGGATAGGCCACATTCTGACCGGCGCAGGCCTGATCCTGTTATTGCTTTCCCTGAAGAAAGCGGAAAAACGGCGGAACTGATCCATGGACAAAAGAGAACTTGAAAAATATATAACCGAAACGTACAGTGCGGACTCGGATTTTCCCTGGGCACGATATCCGGATTATGAAGTGTTCCGGCATGAAAATAACAGGAAATGGTTTGCACTGGTCATGAATATCCCGAAATCAAAACTCGGGCTGCGGGATGAAGGAACGATCGATGTTGTAAATTTTAAATGTGACCCTGTCCTGGCAGGATCATTCCGGACGGAAGCCGGCATATATCCCGCATATCATATGAGCAGGGAAAACTGGGTCACGGTGGCGCTGGACGGAAGCGTGCCGGAAGACAAGATCAAGACACTGCTGGACATGAGCTTTGAACTTACTTCCGTAAAAAAAATTAAAAAGGCGGGAAGACGGTAAAACCGTCTGCCGCAGTGAAAGGATACAATATGACGATCAGAGAAGATGCAGACACTATTATCAGAGAATCCATCAACGCAGTCCTGCCGGACAAGGCAACTGAAAAGGCGCTTAGGGGGAAGAACTTCGGAAACGGAAGGATCCGTCTTGTGGCTGCCGGAAAAGCCGCATGGCAGATGGCTAAGGCGGCGGACCAAACGCTCGGAAGCAGGATAGAATCCGGCGTAGTCGTGACAAAATACGGGCATGTAAAAGGCCCGGTTGCAGATTACAGATGTTTTGAAGCCGGCCATCCGGTCCCTGATGAAAATTCTTTCAAAGCGACGGAAGAAGCGCTGGACTCAGTCAGGGGACTGACGGAAAACGATACCGTTCTTTTCCTTCTTTCCGGAGGAGGATCGGCTTTATTCGAAAAACCGCTCATTACGGGGGAGGAACTGCAGGATATCACAAAACAGCTGCTTGCATCCGGCGCCGATATCACGGAGATGAATACCATCCGCAAGAGGCTTTCGGCGGTAAAAGGCGGACGGTTTGCAGAGCTCTGCAGCCCGGCCAAAGTGTACTGCATCGTATTGAGCGATATCCTCGGAGATCCGCTGGATATGATCGCTTCCGGCCCGGCGTACCCGGATCTGTCCACGTCCGCAGAAGCGATTGCCCTGGCGGACAAATATCATTTAAGGCTTTCAACCTGTGCGAAGAGACTTCTTGAAAAGGAAACACCCAAGAAACTGAACAATGTGGAAACCGTGATCACGGGAAGCGTGCGTGAACTCTGCCGCGCCGCACAGGATGCAGCGAATGGACTCGGATATGAAACGGTATTCCTAACGGACCATCTTGACTGTGAAGCAAGGGAGGCAGGGATTTTTTCGGGCGATATCGCTCTGAGCCATCAGAACGAAAAGAAGAGCATGGCTTTTATCGCAGGAGGGGAAACGGTTGTTCATCTCAAGGGCCACGGTAAAGGCGGAAGAAATCAGGAACTTGCGCTTAGTGCGGCGGAGCGCCTTGCTTTCTGCAGGGATACGGCTGTATTCAGCATCGGTTCCGACGGAACGGATGGCCCTACCGATGCTGCCGGCGGGTATGCCGACGAACATACGAAAACTTTGATTTCGGAAAAAGGATTATCCGTCTATAAGATACTGGAAGAGAATGATGCCTATAACGGCCTGAAGGAAAGCGGCGGTCTGATTGTGACCGGTCCGACGGGAACAAATGTAAATGACCTGACGGTGATACTGATCAGGCGCTGATATTCAGGCACTGACGGGGGAAAGCCTGTTTTGCGTACAGGCATATCTAATCGATTATGGGCAGTTCAGATTTCGATTTTATTAATAATCATCCCTTTATCTTGAGTTGTTGCATCTTCTGCTCTATTGTTATCTGAAATCCGGTATCAATCCGGAAATTTCACCGGGCATGAAGAAAGGACAAAGCGGATGAGCACTCTCTTGAAATCGATACGCAGGAAAAAAGCAGGTTTAAATGGAAAAGCAAGATTAACTCTCGATATCGTTGAAATCATTATTGCTGCCGTTCTGATATACCTGGTCCTTGATTTTTTTCTTTTTATCAATTCCACTGTCCCCTCCGGCTCCATGGAAAATACGATTATGCCCGGAAGCAGGGTAGTCGGCTGGCGGCATGCATATGACTTTGCAGATCCGGAACGCGGGGATGTCATTATTTTTCATTTTCCGGGAAATGAAAAAGAACTGCTTTTAAAAAGGATCATCGGGATACCCGGCGATACAGTCGATATAAAAAGCGGCGGGGTTTATCTGAACGGTTCGGATGCGGCTTTGGCTGAGCCGTATCTGATGGAACCTATGATATCCGGTCAGCCTCTGCATTTTACGGTTCCGGAAAATGCTTATTTCTGCATGGGAGATAACCGTAACCAGAGTTTTGATTCACGGTACTGGGAACATACATATGTTTATCGCGATAAAATCGTCGGAAAAGTTCTTTTCCAATATTTCCCGCGTATTAAGAAGATAAAGTAGATGTTTCTAAAGGAGGACGGCATGAAAATACTTTACGTCGACTGCTGCATCAGCCAGAAGAGCAGCGGATCCAGAACATCCAGGCTCTGCAATGCATTTCTGGATGGGGCAAAGAAAAGCAATCCCGGTCTGGAAACGGAGCATCTGGATTTGAAGAATATGGTGCTTTCGCCTTTTACCGTGCCTATGCTGAATGAACGGGATGCTCTTTCACAGGAAGGTAAATTTGATGATGAGATTTTTGCGCTTGCCCGTCAGTTCCGGGACGCCGACGGCATTGTTGTCGGGGCTCTTTTCTGGGATCTGATATTTCCCGCGCAGCTCAGAATTTATCTGGAACATATCTTTGCCAATGGTGTCACTTATTTTTACGACGATAAGGGGCCGCACGGAAAGTGCAAAGCACGCTGGCTCGTTTATCTGACATCGGGCGGGGATTTTGCGCAGGAATTCAGTATCGGGATCGAATACTGGAAGCAGGTCTCGCAGATGTTCGGCATCCGGAAATTTTACGATCTGTTTGCGGACGGTCTGGATGCGGATCCGGAACATATGCAGAAATATCTGGACGCTGCCTGTAAAAAGGCTGCGGATCTGGCTTCAAAACTTGCAAAGAAAGAATAGAGGAATGCCTTCCTGATATACCCGGCTGTCATGCAGCCGGGCTTTTTCATGCCGCCAGGTCCCGAAATCATACAATTTTTAACCATATCTGCACATATCAGGTTTAATTTTGGCCGGAAATGGATTACAATAATATGCACAAATGAATATACAACCGGTTAATAGTTACCTGAGAACCATGCTTGATCAGGTTTTTGCAGTGCATGCGAAAAGGGGAGAAAATGGGATATCCGGGGAGAATAAAAAAAATCGGGACCGTACTGCTTGCCTTTTTGATTTCCGTCGTCTTTCTGTTTTCTTCTGTCCTTGCGGCAGAAATAAGGCGCACGCGGCTTGTAAAGGTTGCGGTTCTGAATAATACGACATACGCCAGTCAGGATGCGAACGGCGTATGGAGCGGCATGGATATTGAATGCATGATCAACATCTCGCAGCGTGCGGGATTCGATGTGGAGTTTATCGATTCCGGAAAGGATGCGGATTTCCTCGGCAATCTTGAAAACGGAGTATATGATATCGTAGCCGATGTGGTGAAAACGCCGGACCGGGAGAATCGTTTCCTGTTTACGGATGAGGCAATGGGCAGCACCAACAATACGCTTGCCGTGCGTTCCGATGACAATCGCTGGGATTTCGGCAATATTGACCAGATTTCCTATATGAAGATCGGCGTCATTGCCACATACGCAAACAATGCCGACTTCAGGGCGTGGTGTGAAAAACACAGCATAAGCCCTGAAATTCACGAGTATGAAAACTTCGACGAAATGACAAAAGCCCTGCAGAACGGCGACATTGACGGAGAAGTCTATACGGCAACCTACGGGGCAGCCTATGCGGAACAGTACCGTCCGATCCTGAAATTCCTGCCGGAATCCTACTACTTTACTTTTCGGAAAGATGATATCGGCCTGAAGAACAAAGTGGATTCGGCACTCGCGCAGATCCTTTCGGAAAATGAGGACTATCTGGTCAGCATCAAAAATAAATACGAGACCCGTTTCAACAATAATATCCTTCCGCTTTCCTATGCGGAGAACAAATATATAGCAGAGCATCCCCAGATAACCGTGGCGGTTTCCGAAAGTGACCAGCCGTTTTACAAGAAAGACAAAAGCGGGGCGGACGGCGGGATAATCCCGGATTATTACAAGCTGATCGCGGACTGGGCCGGGGTGAGATTTCAGTATAAAGTCTGCAAAACAAATGATGATGCCATTGCCGCGGTAAAAAGAGGAGAGGCCGATATTGCCGGTATGTACCGGAGCGGCCTGATTTCCGCCTATCAGGAAGGACTTCTGCTGACGGACAATATTACGACAGTCAACTGCATCCTTCTTACGAACCCGGGAGCCAATGTTTCCGATATCGAAAACGTAGCCGTGGTCGGCAGCCAGGTCCCCGCGCTGGAGGGCAGCATAAACCAGCTGTTTCCGAATGCCCGGATTACAGGACATGAAAACGCGCAGGAATGTTTCAGCGCAATGAGCGGAAAGAAAACGGATGCGATGATCATCGGCATGCCGGGTGCAACCTGGCTGATCAATCAGACCAATTCGACTGCGTACAGCATTACCCCTATACAGGGAGTGACCTATGATGCATGCGGAGCCGTTAAAAAAAGCGACCAGATGCTGTGCACTATCCTGAACAAGGGGATTGCGGCAACCAGAGGAAATTTCGCCAGCATCATGACAAGGAACACGCTGCCGCAGAATGACTGGAAGACTACGATATCCCGGATTCCTCCGATGATGATCATCGGGGTTGTCAGCGTACTGCTGGCGCTGGTGATCGGGCTTGCCTGGTCGATTGTTATGCTAAGACGCCGTCAAAAGGAACGCGCAGCCGTTCTGACCGCGCAGTCTGAAGCGGAACAGCAGCGGATCCGGGCCGAAGCAAGCGAAAAGAACGCAGAGGAAAAGAATGCCTTTTTCTCAAATATTTCGCATGACATGAGGACGCCGCTCAATGCCGTGATCGGCTTTGCGGGACTCGGGGAAAACGAAAAGAGCGAAGAGAAGAAAAACGAATATTTCTCTAAGATCAGATCTTCGGGCGAACTGCTCAATTCCCTGATCGATGACACTCTTACCGTTTCCAAGATCAGCAGCGGCAAACTGGAGCTGCATCCGGAACCGACGGACACGGCGGACCTGTTTTCGGAAACCGTTAATTCGATCAGACAGGCGGCAGCGGACAAGAAGATCACTTTTACCGCGGATACCACCGGAAAGCAGGACAGAACTGTCATGATGGACCGCCTTTCCGTACAGAAGATCTGTCTGAATCTGCTGTCCAACGCAATCAAGTACACACCGGAAGGCGGCCATGTCAGTTTCAGGCTGTTCAACATTCCGCCTGACGGTGAAGATCCTGATTCCGTGATCGAAGTAAAAGACGACGGGATCGGAATATCGGAAGAGTTCCTGCCGCGCATTTTTGAACCGTTCACACAGGAAAAACGGCACGGCTATGAGTCCGTGGGGACGGGGCTGGGGCTTTCCATCGTAAAGCAGCTTGTAGACATGATGCACGGGACAATCGAAGTCAAAAGCAAAAAAAACGTGGGAACCACCTTCACTGTCCGGCTCCATTTTGAAAAGGCAGACGGAGAGAAGAAAACCGGAAAGCAGGAAAGCGCGCCGGCGGACTTTGATCTTAACGGGAAAAAGGTACTCCTTTGCGAGGACAATGCCCTGAACCGGGAAATTGCCGTGGAGCTACTGAAAAAAGAAGGGCTTAAGGTCATAACGGCAGAAGACGGACAGGACGGCCTGCAAAAATTTACCGCAAGCGGCGAAGGAGAATTCGATGCCATCCTGATGGATTTACGTATGCCTGTCATGGATGGATACGCGGCAGCCAGAGCCATACGGGCGCTGAACAGGAAAGATGCCAAAACGGTTCCGATCATTGCCATGACGGCGGATGCCTTTGCGGACGACATCCGGAAATGCATGGATGCGGGTATGAACGCCCATATCGCAAAACCCGTCAACATCGGAAAGCTGTACCAGATTTTAAGCGAAAATGTTAAATGATGCTTATACAGAGTATTGCGATTTTCCATGATTTTATGTATACTTGACGGGAAATGACATATGTAAACGATGCAGACAGGTTTGGTGGGAAGCCGAGTATATGAAAAACAGTAAGATCAAATGGATTACCGCAGTTCTTTCGGTGGCGTTTTTTTCGCTGGCCGCTTCATCGGTCAGCTTTGCAGGCATGGATCTGGAAACGGGAGCGGCCGTTTCCGGAATATCCGTGGCTCTGAATAACTATTATGCGCGCAGCATGGAACCGGACAAGGCACTGGCACAGTCGGTCAGCCTTGTGGCAAACGGGACCATAGTCGTAGACACGTCCCAGAATACGGCGGCAAAGAAGCTGGTTGAGGAAGTGGCGGCAAAGGCTGATGTGCTTCCTAAAAAGACATACGAAAACATGGGAATTTCCCAGGTTACGGATTCTGCGGATATCCGTGCCGATGCGGATACGGGTGCCGATATCGTCGGAAAGATCTACAACAATTCGGCGGCAACCATTCTGGGAACCGTCGGCGGGACAGGCGGTACCTGGTATAAGATCAAGTCCGGCGATGTGGTCGGATATATTCAGTCGCAGTATCTCCTGACGGGTTCGGAAGCTGAGGCCAAGGCACAGGATGCCGGCACGACCTACGGCACCATTGACGGAACGTCCACTTTAAGGCTGAGGGAATCGGCGGACATGAATTCGAAAACCCTGTCATTGCTTGCCAGGGGAGCAAAGTATCAGATCGTCGGTCAGGAAGGGGATTATCTGAAAGTCCAGGTGGATGATGACCTGACCGGATATGTGTTCAAGGATTATATCAAGACCAACGTGGAATTTACGCATGCGGTTTCCAAGGAAGAAGAGGACGCAAAGGCGGCGGAGGAGTCCAGCAGGGCTGCGGCAGCGGAAGCTGCTGCGGAAGCGCTGAAGAAGGCACAGCAGGAGGAATCTTCCAAAGCAAAGGAAACAACGACGGCGGCAAAGACCGCGGCTGCGACAAAAAAGACGGCGGAAGCTGAAACCGTTGCCCCGAAGGCATCCGAGAAGAGCAAGGCGGAAACCGAAAAGAGCAAAGAAGAGACCGTGGAATCCAACAATAAAAAGGAATCGGAAGTCACGGTGGAGTCCAAAAAAGATACGGAAGCGGAAACAACAAAGGCGAAGAAGACAACGGCCGCGGAACAGGGGACCGTGGCGGCAGCACCGGGTTCTTCCAAAAAAGCATCCGGCAGCGGCGTGACAAGCGCAAAGAGAAGTGCTATTATAGCTTATGCAGAACAGTACCTCGGGAATCCGTACGTGTTCGGAGGGACGAGCCTGACGGATGGCACGGACTGCTCCGGTTTCACCATGAGGGTGTATGAGCATTTCGGGATAGATATCGGCAGGAGTTCCAGGGACCAGGCTGCAAACGGGAAATCGATCTCGGAATCGGACCTTAAGCCGGGAGATCTTCTGTTCTATGCAAGCGGCGATTATATCAACCATGTGGCAATGTATATCGGAAACGGTACGGTAATCCACGCAAGTTCACCCACGAACGGGATTATTGAGTCGCCGTCGAATTACAGGACCCCGTGCAAGATCGTTTCGTTTATCAACTGAGAAAGCAACGGTTTCAAAGTATGCAAAGGCGCATAAACACATCATTGTTTCTGCGCTTTTTTTATAAAAGGAGGAGGGAAATTATGAAAAAGATTGCAGGCATTGCTCTATCCATGATCATGGCATTCGCACTTGTTTCCTGCGGAGGGACTACCAAGACGGTTGACGAAAGTGCTGCGGCGCCGGCGGAAAGCACGGCGGGGGCAACAGCGGCAGCGGCAGCCCAGACGGCAGCGGCTTCGGAAACCACGGTGGCGGAAAGCCTTCAGGCCGGAGGCGGCAATACAAGCATTGACACAAAGGGTTTCCTCGTCGTTGCCCTGAACTCCAATGTTAACACGGCGGATGTCCACAAGACCTCTTCGGATTATCTGCTTCCGCTGAATATCTTTGACCGTCTGGTTGAAGTGCAGACGGGCGCCGACGGCAATTCAACCATAGTTCCGTCCCTGGCAAAAAGCTGGGATGTAAGCGCAGACGGACTTACCTATACCTTTAAGCTGAGAGACGACGTCAAGTTTTCAAACGGAGATCTTTTCACGGCAAAGGATGCGGTCTATTCCCTGACCAGGATCCTGGGAGTGGAAGGAGCGGCGAACGGAGATTTTGTCAGCATGATCAAGGGCGCGGACAAGGTCTCGGACGGCAGCGCAAAGGAACTGGAAGGGGTAAAGGCAGTAGACGACACAACACTTCAGATCACGCTTGATCATCCGTATGCCGGGTTCCTGGCATGCCTTTCCACGCCTCCGGTCGTCATGCTGGATGCAAAGGCAACGGAAGAAGCAGGTGACAAGTTCGGACTGGATCCGGATGTTACGGTAGGCAGCGGTCCGTTCAAGCTTACGGCATGGACGCTCAACGACTCCATTATCCTGACAAGAAACGACAGCTACTGGAAGGGTGCTTCCAAACTTCCGGGCGTAGTCATCAAGATTGTTCCGGACATGCAGACACAGAGCATGATGTTCCAGAACGGCGAACTGGACGTACTGGATTTTGATTATCTGGAAACAGGACTTGCGGATTTCAAGAAACAGTTCCCGGATCAGATCGTAACGGCGCCGCGTGTCGGCATCACTTATTTTACCTTTAATGAAAGCATTGAACCGCTGAACAACCCGAAAGTCCGTCAGGCGATTTCCATGGCGGTTGACCGTCAGACTATCCTGGACAGCATCTGGGACGGCGCGGGACAGCTTGAAAGCGGTATATTCCCGAAGGGAGCCATAGGACATTCCGATTCCCTGCCGCAGATCAAATACGATCCGGACGGCGCCAAGAAGCTTCTGGCCGATGCCGGTTATCCGAACGGTTTCGACATGGAGATTTCCGCCGATTCCGACGCGAGCGACAAAGTCAACCAGACGCTGGATGTCATTGCGGGTGAACTGCAGGCGATCGGCATCAACGCAACCGTAAAGAACTATGACGATTCCACATGGCTTGCCACGAGAAAAGCCGGTACACTCGGATCCTTCATGGCAACATGGTCCGCGGATTACAACGATCCGGACAACTTCATCTACACATTCTTCGGCAGTACCGACAACGTGAAGCTGCGTTCCCTGAACTATTCCGATGCGGACGTGATCAAGCGCGTTGCGGATGCAAGGACCATCACGGATGACAAGAAGCGCCTCCAGGAATATTCGGATCTTGAGAAGAAGATCGTTTCAGAAGACTATGCATGGCTTCCCATGTTTTCAAGAACGCATTCCTGGGCGGTATCCAAGAGCGTAAGCGGATTTACGCCGGCATGGAACGGTTTCTCGGATATGTGCTATTACAGCATCACCAAAAACTGAAATTTGTTCAGACGGTAAAATAATATTTTCAGTTGTAAACTGGGCGCCGAAAGTTATAATGGAAGGGATAACTTTCGGCGCTTTTTTCATGCCGTAAAATCCGGAGGAATGCTTCATTGAATGTTCTGAAGAAGATACTCAAACGGATTCTCATATCCATTCCCGTGCTGATCGGGGTCATCCTGATCATCTTTATCATGCTGCGCGTGGTCCCGGGCGATCCGGTCACGACCATGATGGGAGAGCATGTCAATCAGAAGGTCATCGACAAGATCAGCCGCGAAATGGGACTGGACCAGCCGCTGTACATACAGTTTTTCAAATATGTTGGGAATGCGCTCCGCGGCGATTTCGGTACCAGTTACCGGATGAACCGGAACGTGACCAGGATCATACTGGATGCCTTCCCGAATACGGTCATTCTTTCTCTCTGCGCCGCTGTCGTGGCCTGGATCATAGGGATACTGTCCGGCATTGTCGCGGCCGTTCACCAGAATAAGATCCTGGACCGTCTGTTCATGGGAGGCGCTCTGATCGGCGTTTCCATGCCGGTCTTCATGATCGCGCTCGTGCTCCAGTACATTTTTGCCTTCAAACTCAAATGGTTCCCCATTTCCGGCTACGGAAGCGTTGCCTCTATGGTGCTTCCCTCCATTGTGCTGGGATGGAACTCGGCAGGGTCCATTGCCCGCATGACACGTTCAAACCTGCTTGAAGTCATGCAGGAGGATTATATCCGGACGGCACGGGCCAAGGGGTTAAGGAAAAACGCGGTCATGGTCCATCATGCCCTGAAAAATGCCATGCTGCCTGTCGTTACCATGATGGCGCTGCAGATATCGTCCCTCCTTTCCGGCGCGGTGATCACGGAAAGTGTTTTCGGAATTCCCGGTATAGGCAGACTTGCCGTCAATGCCATTGAAACAAGAGACATGCCGCTTCTGCAGGGAACGGTCATCTTTACCACCATTCTGGTCATTCTGGGAAATCTGGTCGCAGATCTTCTTTACTCGGTTCTCGACCCGCGTATACGGGAGGGTGCATAATGGCAGACCTTGCGGAACTGAGAAAGAAATACTGTCCGGAATCGGAAATCGGAGAGAGCGACACCATAAGGGACAAAATCAGACGGATGTGCCGGCAGAACAAGCTTGCCGTGTTCTCATTCTTTGTCATTGTTGTCATCATGCTTGCCGCTATTTTTGCACCTCTTGTCGCACCGTACAACCCGTATGCCCAGAACCTGAAAGAACGTCTGATGGCGCCGAGTGCGGCGCATCTTCTCGGCACGGACGAGCTTGGCCGCGACGCGCTTTCCAGGATCATATACGGTGCCAGGATATCCCTTGTCATCGGCCTTGTTCCCACGTTGATCTCCATGCTGATCGGAACCATTCTGGGACTGATCGCCGGCTTCTACGGTAAGAAAGCCGACTTCATTATCATGCGGGCGGCGGATATCATGCTTGCCTTTCCTTCGCTTCTTCTTGCCATGGTCGTGATGTATACGATGGGCGGAGGACTGGTGAATATCTTCATCGCACTGTCTTTGGTCAACTGGGCCGGCACGGCGCGGATTGTCCGCGCACAGACTCTGTCCTTAAAGGAAAAGGAATATGTGGAGGCGGCACGCTCCATCGGCGTGAAGGATTTCGTGATCATGATCCGGCATATCCTTCCCAACTGCCTGCCTTCCCTGATCGTCCTTTTCACGCTGAATATTCCGTCGGCCATTCTTTCGGAATCTTCCTTAAGCTTCTTAGGCGTAGGGGCACAGCCGCCGAGCGCAAGCTGGGGTCTTATGGTCGTCAAGGCAAAAAAATATCTTTTCAGCGAACCGTGGCTTGCCATTGCGCCGAGCATTGCCATCATGATCGTAGTCATGGCATTTAACTTTTTGGGCGACGGCCTCCGGGACGTGCTGGATCCGTATTTAAAGGAACAATAACATGAATGTACTTACCGTGGAAAATCTGAAAACCAGCTTCTTTACATCAAAGGGGGAAGTCCCGGCAGTGAACGGGATTTCCATTGATGTGCCGGCCGGAAAGATCATAGGCATCGTGGGGGAATCCGGCTGCGGGAAATCCATGACAGCCATGAGCATCATGCACCTGATCCGGCATCCCGGCAGGATTGTTTCCGGAAGCATCCGCCTGGAGGGAAAGGAACTGGTAACCCTTTCCGAAAATGAAATGAGCAGGATACGCGGCGATAAGCTGTCCATGATCTTTCAGGAGCCGATGACTTCCTTAAACCCCGTTGTCACGGTGGGAAAGCAGGTCTGCGAGGCTATACGCGTCCATCAGAACGTGAGCGCTGCGGAAGCAAGGAAAAGGGTTATCCGTATTTTCGAAGAAGTCGGAATTCCGGAAGCGGAAAAAAGATATGATTCCTATCCGCATCAGCTTTCCGGCGGCTTAAGACAGAGAGTCATGATCGGAATGGCCATGGTATGCCAGCCCAAGGTCATGATCGCGGACGAACCGACGACCGCGCTGGATGTTACGATTGAAGCGCAGATCCTCCGCCTGATGAAAAAACTCTGCACGGATTTCGGCACCTCCATTATTCTGATCACGCACAACATGGGCGTGATCGCGGAAGTCTGTGACTATGTATATGTCATGTACGCCGGAAAAGTCATGGAACAGGCGGAAACCTTTGAACTGTTTGACCATACGCTGCATCCCTATACGGCGGGACTTTTGAAATCCATCCCGCGCCTTACGGAAAATCCGAAGCGGCTTTATACGATCGAAGGCGTGGTCCCGAATCTGCTGAGGCTTCCGAAAGGGTGCAGTTTCTGCAACCGCTGTGAGTGTGCGGAGGAAAAGTGTTTTCTGGAAAAGCCTGAACTGTACGATGAGGGTTGTCAGGGAGAAAGCGACTGCGGCGGGCACAAGGTACGCTGTTTCCGGTTTGAAAAAGGGGCAGCTGACAGAGAGGGAGGAAAACGCGAATGACAGATCAGGGAGATATTTTGATCTCTGCTTCAGATCTCGTGAAGGAATTTCCTCTCGGCAGCAGGAAAACCGTTCACGCGGTTTCCGGTGTCAGCTTCGATATCCTAAGGGGCGAGACCCTGGCGCTGGTCGGGGAATCCGGATGCGGAAAAAGCACGCTCGGTAGGACGTTAATCCGTCTTCTTCTGCCGACTTCCGGAAAGGTGCTGTTTGAGGGAGAGGACCTTGCGGCAATGACACCGCAGAAATTTGCTGAGGTGCGCCGGCAGATGCAGATCATTTTCCAGGATCCGTATGCGTCCTTAAATCCCAGGATGAATGTATATGAGATCATCTCGGAACCTCTGATCACCTACGGGATCACCAAGGGAAAAGCGGAGACGGAAAAAAGAGTGAATGAGCTGATGAAGGAAGTCGGGATTCCCGCGGAATTCATTAACCGTTACCCGCATCAGTTTTCCGGTGGCCAGCGTCAGAGAATTGGCATAGCGAGATCCATTGCGCTGAACCCGAAACTGATCGTCTGCGATGAACCTGTTTCCGCACTGGACGTTTCCATTCAGTCTCAGGTGCTGAATCTCTTAAAAGACCTTCAGGAACAGTATCACCTGACGTACCTTTTCATATCGCATGATCTGAGTGTGGTAAAATTTATCTCCGACCGCATCATCGTCATGTTCCTGGGAAAGATCTGCGAAGAGGCGGCAACGGAAGAGCTCTTTGCGCATCCGCTGCACCCATACACACATTTCCTGCTGGATGCCATACCGAAGGCGGATCCGCACCAGAGAAACAGCAAAGCGGAGCTTCTGACCGGAGAAATTCCCAGTCCGGTAAACCCGCCGTCCGGCTGCCGGTTCCATACGCGCTGTCCGTTTGCACGGGATATCTGCAAAACCGAGGAGCCTGTGTTGAAAGATGCGGGCGGCAGGAAAGTGGCATGTCATTTTCCGATGACGCAGACCTGATAAAAGTTCCGTTATTGATAATATTTGTGTTTTTTCCGTTTTTTCTGCCTTTCAGGCTCTTTTTGAGCTCTGAAAGGCATTTTTTTGCGTTTTTTGAACCGAAAAATTCCAATTTTTTCGATTATGTCAACTATTTCAACTATACTATATCTTGTATTACCTGCTTTTTACTGAAATCGGGTTACATAATTTAAAATTTCGGAGTTTTACGCAACATATGGATTGCATTTGGCAGAAAACAGCTAAAAGTTGTTGCTATTTTATGTAAATATAGTATAATTATGGAAACTAGATTTTGTAGCAGGTGACTGAATGTACAGGCGCAGAAGAGAAAAAAGACAGCATTTTATACAAAATATCATCCGTTGGCACCCAATTATCCTGGTGCTGGTGATGTTTATGCTTGGCGCATGCACTAAAAGCACGGCAAAGGGCTATACGATGCCTGCATCGACTGCGGTTACGGCACTTACGACTGTGGATGAGACCGAAAAGACGGCTGTAACGGCGCCTGCAACAGCACCTGAGACGGAAAAACAGACAGACGGGATTGCAATCAAGGAGAACGGGAATTATACTTCCAAGGAAGAAGTTGCCTTATACCTCCACACCTATAACAGACTGCCGTCAAATTATATCAGCAAGCAGGACGCGGAAAAGCTGGGCTGGGATTCCGGAAAGGGAAACTTAAGTGATGTCCTTCCGGGCAGGAGCATAGGCGGAAGCGTGTTCGGAAATTACGAAGGCGCGCTGCCGGCCGCAAAAGGAAGAAAGTACTACGAGTGCGATGTGGACTATAAAGGCGGCTACAGAAATGCGAAACGGATCATCTATTCGAATGACGGACTCATCTTTTATACGGAGGACCATTATAAGACATTCGAAGAGTTATATTAGGAACCGGAGCTGAAACATGAAGAAGACGCAATGGATGCTTTATATGAAACGAGCCGACTTTGAAAGAGCAGCGGCTCGTTTTTCTGTGTCTCCCGTATTGATCCGGATTATGATAAACCGAGGTGTACAGGAAGAGGAAATCGGGCGTTATCTGAACGGAACCGTAAAGGACTTTTACGACCCGCATCTTTTAAAGGGAATGGATGCGGCTGCGGAAATCCTGAAAAAGAAAATCGCGGAAGGAAAGAAAATCCGCGTGATCGGAGATTACGACATAGACGGAGTCTGCGCTTCCTATATCCTGATCACGGCATTGAAGAGAGCGGGCGCGAATGCGGATTATGATATTCCGGACCGGATAAAGGACGGATACGGCATCAACGAAAACATTATCCGGAAGGCAAAGGAAGACGGGACGGATACCATATTAACCTGCGACAACGGAATAGGCGCGCAGAAGGAAATCCGGTATGCGAAGGATGAGGGCATGACGGTCATTGTGACGGACCATCATGAGATATTCAGGAATGACGACGGAACGCAGGACCTGCCGCCGGCCGATGCCGTCATTGATCCGAAGCAGGAAGGATGCCGCTATCCGTTCCGGGAAATCTGCGGTGCTTTTGTGGCTTTCAAAACGGCACAGGTGTTATACGAGGAATTCGGAGTGCCGGAAAAAGAACTGGAAGATCTCATTCCGTTTGCCGCCATTGCGACAGTCGGCGATGTTGTCCGCCTTCAGGACGAAAACCGCATACTGGTGAAGGAAGGCTTAAGGAGGATCCCGCAGACGGAAAATGCAGGTCTTCAGGAACTCATACAGTGCTGCGGACTGGATCCGGAAAAAATATCCGCCTATCATATCGGCTTTGTGATAGGACCGTGCCTCAACGCGGGCGGCAGGCTGGAAAGCGCAAAAACGGCGCTCAGGATGTTCCTAACCGGAGACAGAAATAAAGCAGCGGAGCTTGCCGTTCACTTAAAGAATCTGAACGATGAGAGAAAAAGCATAACGAATGAGGGACTGGAAGAAGCGGAAAAGCAGGTCGAGCAGAAATACGGCAACGAAAAAGTACTCGTGGTCTACCTGAAAAACTGCCATGAATCCGTGGCGGGGATCATAGCAGGAAAGCTCCGGGAAGAATATTACAGGCCTTCCATCGTGCTGACAGACAGCATCGGAGAAAATTATCTGAAAGGTTCCGGACGTTCCATAGAAAACTACCATATGTTCCGCGCACTGGACAGCGTGAAGGATCTTCTGGTCCGTTACGGCGGCCATCCGATGGCGGCGGGGCTTACTCTTGAAAAAAAGAACGAAGGCCTTCTGCGGGACAGGCTGAATGAAGAAGCCGGACTTACGGAAGAAGACCTGACCGAGAAAATCTGGATTGATGCCGCATTGCCGTTTTCTTATGTCACCAGGGAACTGATCAGGGAACTTTCCCTTCTGGAGCCTTTCGGACAGGGAAACGAAAAACCGGTTTTTGCCCAGAAAAACGTGCGCATTGAAAGTTGCAGGATATTCGGAAAAAACCGCAACGTGGTGAAGCTTTCCCTCGTTTCGGAGGATCAGACGCCCATGCCCGGCGTGATCTTTACGGACGGGGATGCTTTTCTTGAGGAAATGAAGGGTTCTTCGGGCGGCCGGAACACTGCTTTGTCGGCGGAGAAAAAATGCTTTGATATTCTTTATTATCCGGCACTGGACGAATACATGGGCCGGGATACGCTTCAGGTTGTAATCCGGGGATGGAAATTTCACTGAAAAACTGATATACTTTCTTCCATGCGACCGCTTTTAACAGAAAAGAGCGGTCCGAATCCGGGAGGACGAAAAACATGGTCAATGAGGTAATGGATTTTATTTCCCGATATGACAGTGAGGTCGGGGAACTGATCAAAAAGGAATGTGCCAGGCAGAGACGGAATATCGAACTGATCGCTTCGGAAAATATTGTTTCCGAACCTGTAATGCTGACAATGGGAACCATCCTTACCAACAAATATGCCGAGGGATACCCGGGCAAGCGGTATTACGGCGGCTGCGAGAATGTAGACGTTCTGGAAAACATTGCCATTGAGCGTGCGAAAAAGCTCTTCGGATGCGGCTATGCCAATGTCCAGCCTCATTCCGGCGCACAGGCTAACATGGCGGTCTTCATAGGGCTCCTGAATGCGGGCGATACGGTCATGGGAATGGACTTAAGCGCAGGCGGTCATCTTACACACGGTTCGCCTGTCAACTTTTCCGGTAAATATTTCCATATAGTTCCCTACGGCGTGAACGATCAGGGATTTATCGATTATGATGCACTGGAAAAATCCGCAATGGAAGTGAAGCCGAAACTGATCATTGCCGGAGCAAGTGCTTACTGCAGGACCATTGACTTTAAGAGATTCCGTGAAATCGCAGACAAATGCGGCGCGCTTCTGATGGTGGACATGGCGCATATTGCCGGACTGGTTGCGACCGGTCTTCACCCGAGCCCCATTCCGTATGCGGATGTCGTGACGACAACCACACACAAGACATTAAGAGGCCCGAGGGGCGGTATGATCCTGTGCAGTGAGGAAGCACAGAAAAAATTCAATTTCAACAAGGCTGTTTTCCCGGGAACCCAGGGTGGCCCGCTGGAGCATGTGATCGCAGCCAAGGCAGTATGCCTGGGTGAAGCGCTGAAGCCCGAATTCAGGACTTACCAGGAGCAGGTCGTGAAGAATGCAAAGGCACTTGCGGCGGCTCTTCAGAAACAGGGATTCAAGATTCTGACCGGCGGAACGGACAATCATCTGATGATGGTGGATTTGAGAGGGATGGACGTGACCGGGAAGGAACTGCAGAGAAGATGCGACGAAGTCTACATCACTCTAAACAAGAACACGGTTCCGAACGATCCGCAGAGCCCGTTCGTGACATCCGGAGTCAGGATAGGAACGCCGGCCGTTACGTCGAGAGGATTTAAAGAAGAAGAAATGGAAAAGATCGCGGAACTGATCTGGCTCACGGCTACGGATTTTGATGCAAAGGCGGATTACGTCCGCTCCGAAGTCGAAAAGATATGTGCAAAGCATCCGATCTACGAATAGGGAGGGAGCTGCAGAGCAGCGACCGGAAATCCCCAAGCGAAGCGCAAGGGGAAGGTAAGTGGAAGGGAAGGAGCTCAATATGAAGGAATTAAAGGATTATGTGAGAAGCATACCGGATTTCCCGAAGCCGGGAATTATTTTCCGGGATATCACCAGCATTCTGCAGGACAAGGACGGACTGAAGCTTGCCGTGGATGGTCTGACGGACATGGTGAAGGATACGGACTTTGATCTTGTCGTGGGGCCGGAATCCAGGGGATTTATTTTCGGCGTGCCGGTAGCCTATCTCTGCAACAAGGCATTCATACCGGTCAGAAAAAAAGGCAAACTTCCCTGTGCGACCATCAGCCAGAGTTATGATCTGGAATACGGTCAGGCGACCATTGAGATGCACAAGGATGCCATAAAACCCGGACAGAAGGTCGTGATCATAGATGATCTCATTGCAACGGGCGGCACCATGGAAGCCATCATCAAACTGGTGGAACAGCTTGGCGGTGAAGTCGTAAAGATCTGCTTTGTCATGGAACTTGCCGGGCTTAAAGGCCGGGAACGCCTCTCAAAATATAAAGTGGATTCCCTGATCACTTACGAAGGCAAATAAAGATTTCAACGGAAGACACGGAAAAATTTCCGTGTCTTCTGCGTTAATAGGAAAGGAATTCTGTATGAAAGGTTTCATTCACTGCTATACGGGAGACGGCAAGGGAAAGACAACGGCAGCCGTGGGACTTGCCGTCAGAGCGGCGGGAAACGGACTCCGGGTTCTTTTTGCACAGTTTTTAAAAGACGGCAGTTCCGGAGAAATATCCGTGCTGTCGGAAATTCCCGGCATCACCTGTTTTCCCTGTACCAGGCACTTCGGTTTCTTTTTCAACATGACAGAAGAAGAGAAGAAGGAAGCAGTCGGTGTTTACCGCGCGTATTTTGCGGAAACGGTAAGCCGAGCGGGAAAAGAAAAGTATGATCTGCTGGTTCTTGACGAACTTTTGGCGGCGTACCGGCTGGATATTCTGGATCATGAAACGGTGCTGTCATTTCTGAGAACAAAGCCGGATGACCTGGAGATTGTTCTCACGGGGCGGGATGCGCCGGAGGAAATCACTGCACTGTGCGATTACGTTACGGAATGCCGTAAGGTGAAACATCCGTATGACGGCGGGACTGCGGCAAGAAAGGGCATTGAGTACTGACAGAACGCGTTTCCTTGATTTTTGTCTTTGAAATCCTTATAATTATTCTGTTATTCTGTAATCATTTTTCGGTTTCAGAAGACGGAGAACTATTCATGAGCGAAGATAAGCCGAAGATCGTAAAGCCGGAACCGGAGCTGGAGCAGCCGGCGGATTTTACCAGTCCCGAAAAGCTTTATGACGAACTCATAAAAAGTATCCGTCGCTATCATCCGTCCGATGACATCAGTCTGATCGAACGGGCCTATATGACGGCGAAGAATGCTCACATGGACCAGAAAAGGAAATCGGGTGAACCGTATATCATTCACCCTCTTTGTGTCGCCATCATACTTGCCGATCTGGAACTGGATAAGGAATCCATCATAGCGGGACTTCTGCATGATGTCGTCGAAGACACCATTCTGACGGACGAACAGATCCGTCATACGTTCGGGGATGATGTCGCACAGCTGGTGGACGGCGTTACCAAGCTGACGCAGATTTCCTGGACTTCAGACAAGATAGAGCTGCAGGCGGAGAACTTAAGAAAAATGTTTCTCGCCATGGCAAAGGATATCCGTGTCATTCTGATCAAGCTGGCGGACCGTCTTCACAACATGCGCACGCTTCAGTATATGACACCCGAAAAGCAGAAGGAAAAAGCAAGGGAAACGCTTGATATCTATTCACCGATCGCACAGAGACTCGGTATTTCCAAGATCAAGGTCGAACTGGATGACCTGTCCTTAAAATACCTGGAGCCGGAAGTCTATTATGATCTGGCGGAAAAGATCGCTCTCCGGAAGGAAGCAAGGGAAGCATTCGTGGAGCAGATCGTACAGGACGTGAAAAAGGAAATGGAAAACGCCGGCATCAAGGCGGAAGTCACGGGAAGAGTCAAGCACTTCTTTTCCATTTACAAGAAAATGGTAAGCCAGAACAAAACACTGGATCAGATATATGATCTGTTTGCGGTACGCATTATCGTGGATTCCGTAAAGGACTGTTATGCGGCACTCGGCGTCATCCATGAACGGTACAAGCCCATTCCCGGCAGGTTCAAGGATTATATCGCCATGCCCAAACCGAATATGTATCAGTCTCTTCACACGACGCTGATTTCCGATACCGGACAGCCTTTTGAGATCCAGATCCGTACGTTTGAAATGCACCGCATTGCGGAATACGGAATTGCGGCGCACTGGAAATACAAGGAAAGCGGAAGCGGTCAGATTGCGGACGGCGCGGAGGATGCCAAGATGAACTGGCTCCGCCAGATTCTTGAATGGCAGAAAGACATGTCCGACAACAAGGAATTTCTTGACGTCATCAAAAGCGATCTCGATCTGTTCTCCGACAGTGTTTACTGTTTCACGCCGACAGGAGATGTGAAAAATCTGCCCAGCGGTTCCACACCGGTGGACTTTGCCTATTCCATCCATTCCGCCGTGGGAAACAGAATGGTCGGTGCCAGAGTAAACGGGAAGCTGGTCCCGATCGATTACAAGATACAGAACGGCGACCGGATAGAAGTCATTACTTCGCAGAATTCACGCGGCCCCAGCCGCGACTGGCTGAATATCGTAAAGAGCACGCAGGCAAAGAGCAAGATCAACCAGTGGTTTAAGAACGAGCTTAAGGATGACAATATCGTCCGCGGCCGTGACATGATAGACAGCTACTGCAAGTCAAAGGGCATAAAGTGGGCGGATATCAACAAACCGGAATACCAGGGAAAAGTCATGAAGCGGTATGCCTTCAAGGACTGGGATTCCGTTCTGGCGACCGTAGGTCACGGAGGCCTGAAGGAAGGCCAGGTCGTAAACAAGCTGGTCGATGAGCACAACAAGGATCTGAAGAAGCAGATATCCGACAAGACGGTGCTGGAAAACATCGACGGCAAGGCAAGCGGAAACACTAAAATGATACCGGAAGTCCAGGTGAAGAAATCCGGTAACGGAATCGTGGTCAAGGGAATTCACGATCTTGCCGTGCGGTTTTCCAAGTGCTGTGCGCCTGTGCCGGGAGACGAGATCATAGGATTCGTGACCAGGGGAAGAGGGATATCCATTCACAGGACGGACTGCATCAACATATTAAGTCTTCCGGAAGAAGAGAGAGCCCGCCTCATTCCTGCGGAATGGCAGGCACCCGAAGGGGAAAGCGCGAAATACAGGACGGAGATCAAGATTTTCTCCAATAACCGTGTGGGCCTGTTCGTGGATATTTCCAAGGTGTTCACCGAACGCGGCATAGACATTACCGCCATCAACGTGCGCACCAACAAGCAGGGCATGGCGACCATCATGATGTCTTTTGACACGGCTGGCGTGGAAGAATTAAAGCAGCTTACCGAAAGCCTGAAAAAGATAGACGGCGTGATCGAGATTGAAAGGACATCCGGTTGATATGAAAAATCTGAAAGTCATCACAATGGTCCTGGGACCGGTTTCCACCAATACATATCTTGTTTTCAGCAGGGAGACCGGAGCCTGTGTTATTGTGGATCCTGCGGATGATGCGGACCGCATTGTGGAAAGAATTTCCGCCGAAGGTCTGAAACCGGAGAGGATCCTTTTAACGCACGGGCACAGCGACCATTTCATGGCGGCGGACGGTCTGCGGGAAAAGTATCACATTCAGGTCTGCGCACTGGACCGTGAGGAAAAAACGCTTCTGGATCCGGAGCTTAATACATCCGAAAGCATCCTGGGGATAACGGCATCCGTCAGGGCGGATTCATTTTTCTGCGATGGGGATACCTTGGACCTGGCCGGCGTAAAATGGAACGTGATCGCAACGCCGGGACATACTGAAGGCGGATGCTGCTATTACATTCCCGATGAAAAAATCCTTTTTTCCGGAGATACCCTTTTCTGCGGAAGCTACGGCCGCTGTGATCTGCCAGGCGGAGACGAAAGTGCCATTGCAAAATCCATCATGGGAAAACTTCTTACGCTGCCGGAGGATACGATCGTATTTCCCGGGCATATGGAGAGCACGACCATAGGGGATGAAAAAAACTATAATCCGCTTGCGGTCTATGAAAGGTCTTTAGAGCAATGATTGCCATACTTTTAAAAGACGTTCCGTTTGAGCAGGATATCCGCGAGCTGTTCATGGCTTTTTATCCGGGAGAAACCTTTGTTCATGAACCGGATGAACAGGCGGATATTGTTTTTACCGCAGAGAAAAAGGAAAACGAAATCCTGATGTGCATGCAGTTTAAGGGTGATGCAGGTAAAATGCGGGAAGTCCGTTTCTCCGTCGATGAAGGAGCAACGCGTGCCGAGACCAAGAACCGGATCAAGCGTTCCGTGTATATCTATCTTTCAAGAGAAAATAAAACGGAGCTTCCGTGGGGCACGCTTACCGGCATCCGGCCGACTAGGATTGCGCTTGCAGAACTGGATAAAGGCCGGGACCCGGATGATATCCGTAAAGAACTGGAGAGCAGTTATTTTACAAGCGAAAGCAAAGCCGACCTTTGCGTCAGAACGGCACTCCATGAAAAAAAGGTTCTCGACCGCATGGATTTCAAAAACGGATGGAGTCTTTATATCGGCATACCGTTCTGTCCCACAACATGCCTTTACTGTTCATTTACTTCCTATCCGATATCAAAGTGGAAGAAAAAGGTAAATGATTATCTGGATACGTTATGCCGTGAACTTGCCGAAGTAAGCAACTGGATGAAGGACAGGAAGCTGGAAACTGTCTATATGGGCGGCGGAACGCCGACTTCGCTGGAACCGGAAAATCTGGACCGGATATTGTCCTGTGTCGAAGAACATTTTGACCTGTCGCATCTTCTGGAACTCACGGTGGAAGCCGGGAGGCCGGACAGCATTACGGAAGAAAAACTGACTGTCCTGAAAAAGCATCATGTTACACGCATCTCCATCAATCCGCAGACACTGAAGCAGGAGACGCTGGATCTGATCGGGCGGCATCATACCGTGGAAATGTTCATTGAAAAATTCAGGCTGGCAAGATCCATGGGCTTCGACAATATCAACACGGATCTGATTGCGGGACTGCCAAATGAAACGCTGGAAGACATCCGGCATACCATGGAAGGAATAAAGGAACTTGCACCGGACGATGTCACCGTTCATTCGCTTGCGGTCAAACGTGCGGCAAGGCTGAATACGAAGAAGGAAGATTACGCGGATCTGAAATGTACCCTGACGTGGGACATGATCAATCTGACTGCGGCATATGCGAAATCGATGGGTCTGGAACCGTATTATCTGTACCGGCAGAAGAACATGGCCGGCAACTTTGAAAATGTCGGCTACTGCAGAGAAGGGCATGAAGGTCTTTACAATATTCTTATTATGGAAGAAAAGCAGATCATAGTGGGATGCGGCGCCGGTACCACAAGCAAGATCGTGTATCCGGACACAGACAGGATAGAACGGATAGAAAATGTGAAAGACCCCGCCGTTTATATGGAAAGATTCGATGAAATGCTGGACAGAAAGAGGAAAATGCTTGCAAAATAGCATTCGGTCCTTAGAATAGTAAGGGCAGGTCAAAAACAGTTCCTGCTTCTTAGAAAACCGGGAGATATAAAATATGGTACTGACAAAAAAGCCCGTTACGGGAATGAAGGATATTCTGCCGGAGGAAATGCGGCTCCGGGATTATCTGATCGGCATCATCAAAAACACATATGCCGGTTTCGGATTCACATCCATAGAAACACCGGGTGTGGAACATATCGAAAATCTTTTAAGCAAACAGGGCGGCGACAACGAAAAGCTGATCTTCAAAATCCTGAAACGCGGCGAGAAACTGAAACTTGAAGAAGCAAAAACGGAAGAGGATCTTACGGACTCAGGGTTGCGCTACGATCTGACCTTGCCGCTGTCACGCTATTATTCCAACAATAACGCTTCTCTGCCGAACCCGTTCAAGGCTCTGCAGATCGGAAGCGTATGGAGAGCGGACCGTCCGCAGAAAGGTCGCTTCCGTCAGTTCACGCAGTGCGATATCGATATATTAGGAGAGCCCACCGATCTGGCGGAGATCGAACTGATCCTTGCCACGACAACGGCGCTGAAAAGAATATGCCCGGGATTTTCCTTTACGGTCCGGATTAATGACCGCCGCATTCTGAAAGCCATGGCGAAGTACGCGGGATTTCCGGAGGATTCGTCGGAGCAGGTCTTCATCATTCTTGACAAGATGGATAAGATCGGCATGGAAGGCGTGAAGGAGGAACTGGTCCGGTCGGGATATGCGGAAGAAGCCGCGGAAAAGTATCTGAAGCTGTTTTCCTCTGTCGGGAACGATGCGGCAGGCGTGGAAAGTTTGAAGGAAACACTCGGGGAAGCACTGGAACCGGGTACGGCGGAAAATCTTTCGGAGATCATGAAGGTTGCCGGGGATTCAGCGGAGGAAAAATTCAGTCTTGTCTTTGATCCTACGCTGGTGCGCGGAATGGGCTATTATACCGGAACCATATTTGAGATTTCCATGGAAGGCTTTTCCGGGAGCGTGGCAGGCGGTGGCCGCTACGATAAAATGATCGGGAAATTCACCGGAACGGATACACCGGCCTGCGGATTTTCCATCGGTTTTGAAAGGATCATCACCATTCTCACGGATTCCGGATTCCACATACCGGATCAGTCGGAAAGAAAGGCATTCCTTTTTGAAAAGGGAATCAGTGCCGACAGGCTTTCTTCCATTTTGAAGGAAGCGGAAGAGGAACGGAAAAGGGGGAACATCTGTCTGGTTTCCCGTATGAATAAGAACAGGAAATTCCAGAAAGAGCAGCTTGCTTCTCAGGGCTACGGAGAATTTAAGGAATATTACAGGGAGGATCCGTCATGTCAGAATCAATGAAGGGCTTAAAAAGAACACACCGCTGTGCGGAAGTCGTGAATGCGCAGACCGGCAGCCAGGTAACCGTCATGGGGTGGGTTCAGAGAAACCGTAACAAGGGCGGCATCATCTTCGTGGATTTAAGGGACCGCACCGGAATTCTGCAGATTATTTTCGAAGAAGCGGAATGCGGGAAAGAGGTATTTGAAAAGGCGGCGACTTTAAGGAGCGAATTCTGCATTGCCGTTGTAGGGAGACTTGAAAAGAGAAACGGGGCGGCAAACGAGTCTCTTGCAACCGGTGCGCTGGAAGTCAGGGCTTCGCAGCTCCGCGTTCTTTCGGAATCCGATACGCCGCCGTTCCCGATCGAGGAAAAATCCGGCACGAGAGAAGACCTTCGTCTGGAATACCGTTTTCTGGATCTCAGAAGACCGGACATCCAGAGAAACATCATCATGCGCAGTAAAATTTCCGCTGCTGTCAGGAACTTCATGACAGAGAACGGTTTTCTTGAAATAGAAACGCCGACCCTGATAAAAAGTACGCCTGAGGGCGCAAGGGACTATCTTGTCCCGAGTCGTGTCCATCCCGGAAAGTTCTATGCGCTGCCGCAGTCTCCGCAGCTTCTGAAACAGCTTCTCATGTGCTCCGGATATGACAGATACTATCAGCTTGCGAGATGCTACCGTGACGAGGACTTAAGAGCCGACAGACAGCCTGAATTCACGCAGATCGACATGGAACTTTCCTTTGTCGATGTGGATGATGTTCTGGAAGTGAACGAACGGCTTCTTCAGAAACTGTTCAGGGAAATCCTGAATGTGGAAGTCAGGCTTCCCATTCTCCGCATGACGTGGATAGATGCCATGAACAACTACGGTTCCGACAAACCGGATATGCGTTTCGGCATGACGCTGAAGGATATCACGGAACTGGTGAAGGACTGCGGATTCGGTGTCTTTACCAATGCGGTGAAGGCGGGCGGATGCGTCAAGGGAATCAATGCGACGGGACAGGCAGGCATGCCCAGAAAGAAGATTGATGCACTGACCGAGGATGTAAAGACATTCGGTGCAAAGGGGCTGGCATACATTGCCGTGGAAGAAGACGGAAGCTATAAATCCTCTTTCTCCAAGTTTATAAAACCGGAAGAAATGGATGCGATCGTAAAGGCACTGGACGGAAAACCGGGAGACCTTCTGTTCTTTGCAGCGGACAAAAAGAAGATTGTGTGGGATACGCTGGGTAATTTAAGACTTGAACTCGGAGACATGCTGGGCTTAAGGAAGAAAGGCGACTTCAAATTCCTGTGGGTCACGGAATTCCCGCTTCTGGAGTGGTCGGATGAAGAGAACCGGTTCAAAGCAATGCATCATCCGTTTACCATGCCCATGGAAGAAGACTGGCACCTGATTGATTCCGATCCGGGTGCGGTCCGCGCGAAGGCTTACGACATCGTGCTGAACGGAACGGAAATCGGCGGAGGGTCCGTCAGAATTCATCAGGCGGATATCCAGAAGAAGATGTTCGAAGTTCTCGGCCTTTCCGAAGAGACCGCAAAACAGCGGTTCGGATTCCTCTTAAAGGCATTCCGTTACGGCGTGCCGCCGCATGCAGGGCTGGCTTACGGCCTGGACCGGGTAGTCATGCTTATGCTCGGCGCGGATACCATCCGTGATGTCATTGCATTTCCGAAGGTGAAGGATGCTTCGGATATGCTGATGAATGCCCCGGATTCCGTTGATCAGAAGCAGCTGGACGAACTGGCCATCCAGATCAACGAAGAGCAGGCGGAAAAGATCGAGAATGCGCAGAAGCACTGAAAAAGAGTGAAATCTCTGTGAAAAAGTGGAAAACGGTATATTGATTTGCTAAAATGGAAACGGAGCTCGCAGAAGCGGACTCCGTTTCCTTATTTTAACCGGAGGACATTTATGGAAAACATAAAGGTACTGGTTGTGGACGATGAAGCCAGAATGCGGAAGCTGGTTAAGGATTTTCTGGCGGTGAAAGGTTATATTGTGCTGGAAGCGGAGGACGGGGAACAGGCAGTCAACATGTTTCTGGCGGACAAGGATATCCGCCTCATTCTCCTTGATGTCATGATGCCGAAAATGGACGGCTGGGAAGTCGTTAAAACCATAAGACAGTATTCCAAAGTACCGATCATCATGCTGACGGCACGGTCGGAAGAACGGGATGAGCTTCAGGGATTCAATCTCGGCGTGGACGAATATATTTCAAAACCATTCAGTCCCAAAATTCTGGTCGCGAGAGTGGAAGCGATTTTAAGGCGCAGCAATGTATCCGGCGAGCAGAAACTTTCGGTCGGCGGAATAGAAATCGACAAGACCGCGCATCAGGTCATGATCGACGGGAAACCGATCGATTTAAGCTATAAGGAATTCGAACTGCTGACCTATTTTGTGGAGAACAAGGGAATAGCGCTGTCACGGGAAAAGATTCTGAACAATGTCTGGAACTACGATTATTTCGGGGACGCCCGTACCATCGATACGCATGTAAAGAAGCTGCGTTCCAAAATGGGTGAAAAGGGAGATTACATCAGGACCATATGGGGAATGGGATATAAATTCGATACGGAGGAGACATGAAGCATTCCATCCGGTTCCGGTTTACTGCGATCTTTCTCGGCATCGTTGCGGCAATCCTCCTGGCAACATGGGGACTGAACACATGGGGGCTGGAAAATTTCTACCGTTCGCAGAAAGTAAAAAATATTGAGAATGCCTATGCGGCAATCAATGACGTAGTCGTGGAAGCATCGTCAAAAGGGGCTTCTATCATCAGCGACAGCTCCGATGATTCTGCTGAATCCGAAACCGGTTCTTCGGAAGCATCCGGTTATTCCGACACGCTGAAATCAATTCTCGACGAATATTCCGATAAATATAACATCACGATCGCCATCATCGACACGTCCACAAATCAGGCACTCTATTCTTCCGAACGCGGCAGCGATTTCCTTTTAAGGCGCGCACAGAATTATATCTTCAACACGGACAGCTCCGTTCAGACAAAGACGCTGAAGAAAACCGACAACTATACGATAGTCAGAAGCTACGAGAAAAAGACGACAACGTCCGCAATCGAATGCCTCGGATACTGCGAAGACAATCAGACGCTGATCATCATGTCGACGCCCATGGCAAACTTAAGGGAAAGCGTTGCGCTCTCCAACAGATTTCTTGCCTATGTGGGACTCCTTGCCATGATATTCGGAATGCTCATCATATTCCTGATGACCAGGCAGGTGACGAAGCCGATCATGAAACTTGCAGAGATTTCCGAGAAAATGGGAAAGCTGGATTTCAATGTCCGTTATGACGGACACAATCAGGACGAAATCGGTGTTCTCGGAAACAACATGAACATCATGGCGGACAAACTGGAACAGACGATCACAGAGTTAAAGAACGCCAACTTAAAACTGCAGGAGGACATCCAGAAAAAGGAAAAGATCGATGAGATGCGGAAGGCCTTCATCGCCAATGTTTCTCATGAACTGAAAACGCCGATCGCTCTGATACAGGGCTACGCGGAAGGATTAAACGACGGACTCTGCGAAGATGAAGACAGCCGTAAATATTATTCCAATGTCATCGTGGATGAAGCCGGAAAAATGAATGGCATGGTAAAGCAGCTTCTCACTTTAAGCGAACTGGAATCCGGTGAGCAGTCGCTTTCCCTGGAACGTTTCAATCTGACGGAACTGATCCAGGGTGTCGTGCAGTCCGCCGGAATTCTGGCGGGAGACAAGAACGTCAGAATACTGTTCGACAGAAAGGAACCTCTCTATGCATGGGGTGATGAATTCAAGATCGAAGAAGTGATTACGAATTATCTGAGCAATGCCATTCATCATGTTGAAGCAAGGCCTTCCGAAGGAAACGCGGACGATGCGGGCGAGATCAGAATTACCGCAGTTGAAAAAGAATCAAGAGTGCGCGTGGATGTATTTAATACGGGAAAGACAATACCGGAAGAAGATCTGACGCACGTATGGGATAAATTCTACAAGGTGGACAAGGCACACTCACGCGCATACGGCGGGAGCGGGATAGGCCTATCTATAGTACAGGCAATCATGGAAGCACACCACATGCCGTATGGCGTGGATAACAGAGAGAACGGCGTCAGTTTCTGGTTTGAACTGGACACGCAAACGACATAAAAGTGTTTCGAAAAAAGTTTGAAAAAAGTTAAAAATATTGTTGACAGAAAAAATGAGTTATGCTATTATCAGTAAGTTGCTCCCCTAGACGGGGGAAAAACAACAAGACAGCACCTTGAAAATCGAAGAACAGACAGTACACACAACCCTGAAGATTTCTTTGAAAAAAGAGAAGTTTCAGAAGAACAAAAACCTGTTAAAAACGGATAAGATAACAGCAACTGATAAAGTCA
>Ga0160425_1000890_pt1 | contig 33116 bp, 30 predicted proteins | sample BioMet8_FD_108193 | JGI IMG/M metagenome (GOLD analysis project Ga0160425, IMG submission 108193) | Microbial communities from bioreactor (seeded with sewage sludge) at Lawrence Berkeley National Lab, California, USA - Biofuel... | ecosystem: Engineered > Bioreactor > Anaerobic > Unclassified ...
GATCAAGGTCGTAAATAAAATCACCGTAAAGCCGAGTGTAACAATGGTCAGCGCGCGATAGACCGTTTTTTTGTCGATGCGCCGGCCGCGAATCACCGCTTCACCGCGGCCCTGCAATACTGATACGATGGTAAAGAACAGAATAACGGCCGTCGTGCCTTTAATGCCGCCGCCGGTACCGCCTGGGCAGGCACCAATGAACATCAAAATCACACTTGCAAGTTTTGACAATGTATGCATGCCGGCCTGATCGATGGTATTAAACCCGGCGGTGCGACAGGTGACCGACTGAAACAGGCTGGACAGTACCTTTTCGCCGCTTGAAAACCGGCCCATCGTGGCGGGGTTATTCCATTCCAGCAGGCCGATGGCCAGTGCCCCCACCGCGATCAGCGTGACGGTAACGGCAATGGCAAGTTTTGCGTGCAGCGACAGCTTGCCCCGCCGGTGAAACATAAACAGCTCTTGCCATACAATAAAACCAAGGCCGCCGGAAATAATCAACAGCATCACGATACCCAGCACATACCCGTTGGAGTAGAAGGTCGTCAAACTGGTGTACGGGGCAATGCGGCCAAACACATCAAACCCCGCGTTGCAAAAAGCGGAAACCGCGGTAAAAATCGAGATCCAAATGCCGTCAATGCCAAACTTTGGCACCATCACCACCATCAACAGCAACGCACCCGCCAGCTCAAACCCCATGCTGGTGCGCATGACGGTGTACAGCAGCGGCTTTGCGCCGGTGGCTTCATCCAAACTGATCGATTCGCTGGCAAGCTTCATGCTTTTAAAGCCCATGCGCTTATGCAGTGCCACATTAAAAAATGCAGTCAATGTTACCAGCCCAAGGCCACCGATCTGGATGAGCAGCAACAGTACTGCCTGCCCAAACGCGGTGAATTTGGTAAAGGTGTCAAACACCACAAGGCCGGTCACACAAGTCGCCGAAGTTGCTGTAAACAGCGAATCAACAAACGAAATACTGCCGTCCCGCGTCGAAATGGGCAGCATCAACAACAGTGTGCCAGTCAAAATAACTGCACAAAAACTGACCACAATAATTCTGGTTGGGGAAATAGAACCCGGTTTCCCGCAGAGCGCCATGCTGAAGGTATTGCTTTTCAACTTGATTCCTCATCTTTCCCAGATTACAAAAGCGGGCGGGCACCCGTTTTTGTCTGGTTTTTTCGCCTATAAAGCGGCTTTACGGCCCATTATAGCACGCCAAATGCAGCCTTTCAACTTGATTTTTGCCCCCGTGTCCTTTATAATGATGGTTGCCCTTTGTTCCAACCATGGGGGTAGCGCAGTTTTGTGAAAAGCCACGCTGTTTTACCTGCACGTACACGTTTCAACAGGGGTTCCGTTTTTATGGATACTCATCTAAAACACAGCACATTTTTACAGCAGTATGCACAATTCAATTTTGTCTCCGTAGCTCAGCTGGATAGAGCACACGCCTCCTAAGCAAGTGGTGGAGCGTTTGCCTTTCCGCCCGTTATTCCGATGCTCTTGTTTCTAAATTCAATCTATGTCTCCGTAGCTCAGTTGGATAGAGCACACGCCTCCTAAGCGTGGGGCCAGCGGTTCAAATCCGCTCGGGGACACCAAAAAGGCTGGAAACTCAAGGTTTATTGGGTTTTCAGCTCTTTCTTTTTGCTTTAAAATTCTGTTTACTTTTGCGTCCAAGGTGAAAGCACAAAAGCCACTACCCTGTTTGGTGGTTTTTTATCCCATAAAAAGTCTTGCTAACAAAGCCCTATTAATATAGGTAAGCAAAACCGTAAAAAAGGGTGAAATGCCAACAAACCTGCCAACAGTCGGCTGGTTGTCCAATACGTTTGTAGTGTTTTATGTCTCTTTTGGGTCTACCGCAACTTTCGGCTTATGTCTTTGAAAAAGCTCTGGTCGATGCTAATGGCAACCTTCATTCTGCTTTCATCCAGAATCCCCGCATAGACGTTTTCCGTCATATCTGCCCGCGCGTGGCCTAGATCACCCTGTACAGATTTCACATCATGCGTTTGCCGTAATTTTTCTGTTGCGCTGGAATGACGCAGGCTATAAAAAATGACCTCGCGCAGATTGTTTTTATGAACAAAACGGGTGAACCTTTTGGACAGGTGGTTTCCCTCATACGGGTTGCCATTATCCTGTGCAACTACCATACCATAGTCATGGTAATCCGCTTGTAAAAAACTTTTCTGCTCCTCTTGACGGGCTTTATGCCCTAATAAAAGCCGTGCCACCGTATCAGGGAGATAAACGCTTCTTGTGCTCGCTTCCGTTTTTAGCGCTTTTAGCACTATAATCGTCTCCTTGCCACCCAAAATGGCAGGGAATTTTTTGATGATGTCGCGTTCCCCGGTATCTTTCATGGATTGCTTATTGATACGGCGCAGTTCCTTTTTAATATCAATACGGCAAGTGTGGTCTGCTAGGCTTTCCTCATTTATTTGTACACAGTCCCATGTAAGGCCCGCCAGCTCGCAGGTGCGCAGGGAACAGGCAAACACAAGGCTCATACAAAGGTAAAGCAATTCATCGTCACAAATGGAAAGAGCATATTTCAGCTCTTCCCCTGTCCACTGTGAACGCTTATATTTCGGCTGCGGTGGGAGAAGTACACTCAATGCCGGGTTATATTCAATCACACCGTCGCGCACTGCCAGTTTTAGTGCAGGGCGCAGAATCTTATGGATTTCTTTGACTGTTCTTGCCGAGATGTTTTTCGGCGGCGCTTTATGAAACGGAGCTTGCCTTGCTTTATGGTGTGGCAGATCGTTGTAATATTCCTGTATCAGCCTTGCCGTAACGCGGTATACGGGGATATTCCCAATAAAGGGGACAATGTAATTCTGAATGATTGATTGATGAGAAAACAATGTGCTGGATTGCCAGTGCTGCACCCCATATTCGGTCACATATTGTTCTAGCAATTCCGTCACTGTTATATTCTTTTTCGTATTACCATTGCCTTTGGCAATGAAAGAAAGCTCACTCTCACTGAAATATACATGGCCCTCTTTTTCTGCTGCACGCACGGTCGGCAGCATATCTTCTGCCTCCCGCTCACTATTACAGCGTATCCAGTGCTGTTTCGGCAATCCTTGCTTATCTGGGGCCCGGTAGCTCACATAATAGACAAAACCAGATTTCAGCTTTCGCTTGACGACGCTCGCCATAGAAGAAGTCCTCCTTATAACCCCATCTCTTCCAGATAGGCAACAAACGATTTTTTAGAAACAAAAATCCGGTTTCCAAGCCGTCTTGCAATAAATGGTTTTTCGTTAACCAAGGCACTATGTACAATGCCATACGCCTGAGAACGGCTAAGGCCTAATATCTTCTGTACATCCTCAACTGAAAGAGTACGGCATTCATAAGTTTGTATAGTTTTACTCTCAACTGTTTGTTCCACAATACACCATCCTTTTATTATTAGCGCAAAAATAAACAAAAATGTTAATAGTATTAATAATATTATACTGTTTTGCTTGCATTGTCAATAAGATTGTTAAAAACATTAACAATAAACTTTATTTTTATGTCGAAGATGGTATAATGTACATATGTTGTCAAGTGCTTTTACGACTTACGGAGGATTTTGTATGACTGTTGGAAAAAAAATAGAGCTTTTACGGATAAGCCGAAATTGGACAAAAAGACAGTTAGCGTTAGAACTCGGTGTATCAGAAACTACAATTCATAATTATGAAATAGGAAATAGAGGGCTTCGAGAAACACACCTGCAAAAGCTAGCAAAGATATTTAACATCGATGCTTCCGTTCTCAAAAACAATCACCAAGAAAACTATAATGAGGTTATGCAGACGCTGTTTATGCTTGCTGATGAATATGGTTTAACTACTACCGATCTTCAACATGTCCCACCAAATGATGTCGTTTTAGTTTTTAGTAAGCGCACCTTGCAAGAATATTTAAATGCATGGCATAAAAAGAAGAATGAACTGGAAAAAGAGAATAAAATGGGTGAACTAAAAAATTGGGAGTTGTACTTTCCAAATTCATTTGCAGACGATTGCGAAAAGCTAATAAGGGAAGAACGCAACCGTTTAAAAGCAAATAATGCTGACGAAAATTCAACCACCTAAACTGCCGACATACATAACTTTCATATTGCAGTGTTATAAATACAAATGATAGAAACCAGCTATAAACTAAAAGAAGCGTCCTCACGGTGAGTAACTTACTCACCGTGAGGACGCTTCTTTTAATGCTTAATAACGTTATATCTTTTATCTCCTCGCCCTTGTGATAGAATTAAAGAGGAATACCTTTTTAATTGTTTTTAGAAATTTTCCCGCCCCATACCTGTTAACTAGAAATTACCATTTTGCCGCTCGCGTCCCAATTGAGTGGCAAAAAAGCAAATCTTAATACTTACATTTCACTTCGTAGACTGTAAACTTTTTGCGACTTATATTCCCATATTGCGCATTTCTTCAAGAAGCATGCTAAGCGCTCTTCCCGTTCTTAATTCTTTCTTATACTCTTTTGTTTTAATCTTGCTTTCTGTATTAATGTAATCATATTCATTCGATTTATCAACAAGAGATTTTAGTTTCTCTGGGTATTGCTCAATATATCCTTCAAAGCCTTTTTGCTCCTCTTTCGAATGGTACAGCAATACAACTTTTATTAGATTTTGAAACGCCATCCGCTCTTCAGGGTTTTCGGAACTGTACATAAAACAAAGCAATTTCCAACGGTCACTGCCTTCGACGTAATATTTATATGCTCTTGTGTCTTGATGATATCTATCAAGTTCTATGTATCCCCATTCTGGAACAGGTACACTAAGCCGACCACTATCAAGGCTCACGATTTGATAACTATCAAGTATTGTATTATATGCCACAATATCTAACATCGAGTATGAGGTTGCTTCATTCATTTGGGAATAGGAATAAAATTTATCGTCTCCTCTTTCAAAATCTTCATCTTCATATTTCCTCAAAAAATACTCTGGTCTAAATTTGTTGTAGTAAAATTCTCCACTTTCATTCCATTCAAATTTGTTTTGCAATCTATCGACTATATATTCAAGTGGCGGCTTTGTTAACCCAAGCTTTTTTCTCCAGAGGTTTTCGATTTCCAAAATTTCTGCATTACCATTATCAGGAGTGTTTTTATCACCATTTCTTGTATAAATGCACCCCTGTTTCATATTTCCATATGGCCTTTTCAAATAAATCGGTGTTTTATCCGTATCGAATATTTTAAGGATGTCCAGTTCAACACCTTTGAATTCAATTGTTTCTAACGCAATTTTAGGAATGTTGTCACCTGCAAACGAAAGATTCGACAAAGCATCTATTATGTCTGCTTGTTTTTTACGTTCTTTCTGCATTCCCGTCAACTCAAAATCATCGGAAATACCAAAAATCAAATAACAATCCTCATCATGCACCGTATTTGCAAAACAAATAATATCTTTTACTATATCTGTAATACCACCCCACTCCTGCTTGAAGTCCCAACAATCCCCCTCTTTTCCACTACTGATGAAATACCCAATGAGGTCGTTTATAGGCTGATTGCTTAATCTCATTTGTACCATCTTTCTTATTTTTAAATTTTCAGAGCGTTAATTATCTTTGTCCCCTTCACACAATAGTAATTTTTTCCGTGAAAAGTCCCTTACCATAAAAAACTTCTACGTGTGATTGAATATATAGGCCGTATACCGCCCGCCACCAATTTTTAAAATTGTCCTTTGCTTAACCAGTTCCGTTAAAGCACGTTCAATCGTACCATCGTTCAAATCCGGGCACATGGCAACAATCTCTTTTTTTGTTATTTTGCCAACTTTATTGCCGATGATTTCCTCCACACGTTGGGCTGCGGTCATACTTTTATTCGCAATATAAGTTACGCGTTCCGAAAAATCTTTATAAGCGCTCAATATAACACCCAAATAGTACCGAACAAAAGGCTTATAATCATTTTTTCCCTCGTGCCAGTTAACGCTGCTTTGCTTTAACACTTCATAATAGGAATCCTTTGTTTTTTCTATAATCATTTCAATGCTGATATACTTACCAACAATATAATTGGCACGGTAGAGAAGCAGTAACGTCAGCAGACGGCTCATACGCCCGTTCCCATCGTTAAAGGGGTGAATACAAAGGAAGTCCAGCACAAATATTGGTATCAAGAACAAGGGTTCTGCATCTGGCTGGGAACTTATCCGTGCAAATTCTTCACACAGTCTATTAATCGCCTCTGGTGTTTCAAACGCGGGTACTGGCCTAAAACGGATGCTTCTTTGCCCAGCAGCGGTCACTTCTTCAATAACATTATCACTGGTTTTAAATCGGCTCACCATACCAGGCGCGGTATAATTATACAAGTCACGATGAAGCTGCAAAATGATAGATGGACGGGGTTCAATGTGCTCATAATTTTCATGAATCGTTGCAAGAACATCTCGATATCCAGCGATTTCTCTTTCATTGCGACTAATTGGTTCAGCCTTTTGCTGGACGATTTCGGCTAGCCGGGAATCCGAAGTAAAAATTCCTTCAATACGGTTAGAGGCCTCCGTGCTTTGCACCTTGGCAATTTCCAACATGCTAATTAGTGCATCGGCTTTTGCTTCAAGATAAAGAGTCTGTTTGCCCCTATATTCATGAATAGCCGATACTTGGTTGACAATGTCCGGGGTCAATAGCTCTTTCGCAATTTCATCATAATGAAATTCCCGCATAAAGCTACTCCTTTCAATTCCTACATTTTATCTCATTTGCTACATTTTATCACTAATTGTTGCAGAATAAAAGGTTTTGTTGCAATTAAAAAGCTGAAAATCCACTAATTGCAGATTTTCAGCTTTTTAATTTTCCTGTTGCTCTTACACTTCTTTAAATAACTTCTTCTAAGCTATTAGTCTTATATTTTAGGCTTTTCCCCCATCGTATTCTATACCGTTTAAAATCAGAACTTTCAATGGCTTGTGTTCTACACTTACTTGCAACAATACGATACTCTTTTGAATATTCAGATAATTCTTTGCTCAACATTTGCTGCGTTTTTTCAATTTGCACTGCAGCATGATGTAAATCGTGGCCTTTAAGTTCAATTAAATATGCTTTTTTTTTATCCTCGTTCAGCAACAAAAAATCGCACCTATTCCCTGTGGTAATAAGGCAACCATCTACACGGTAATGCGCTACATAAAAACTGTTTGTGTTTTGGGCAACGTGTTTTCTCGTTTCCCCTTTATCTCGAGAAACAATTTTTTTCGCTTTATTAGAGCACAAAGATTGAAATCCATCTATAGCCATATCTTTCATCAACTAACTTTCTTCAAATGTAACATTAAATATATCATCAAACTCTTTGTTTATATTCAATGATATCTCGTCAATCTTTTCGTTTTCTATGAAAATGGTTTCCGAATCCATACAATTTTCAACGCCACCCTCTTTAACAAACCACGTGGAAAACCGACTTGGTTGCAACCAGAAATCCTCTGACACTATTTTATCAATTTTAGAATGGTTTTGTGGGGCGCTTTTCGCCACATGCTCGGCATAAAGTAAATTATTTAAAGTTCCTAATATGTACGGACTATGAGTCGTAATAACTATAGGGAATCCTTGATTATATATTAATGATATGAGCTCTGTAATATACTTTTGAGATTCAGGAAACAAATGCGATTCAGGTTCTTCTATAATAAACAAAACTGGATTTTTCTTTGCCAAATAGTAAAACAATAGGTTTAAAATCCATACTGATTCTTGTTGCCCAGATGATGAAAAATTAATTTTTACGTATTTTTTTTCATCAACTAATATTCTCTCTTCACCATTTGTATATTGGTATGTTCCTCGCAAAACCTTATTTATCAGCTGCAGCGCTTTTTCTTTTATAATGTAATCCTTTTTTCTTTCGTCTGAAAGTATGCCCCTTAAGCCTAATTCAAATTCTGGTTTTAATCTCAATATTCTTTCCAAATAATCTTGAGTGCAATAGTCAAGAGTTCTTTTTTGACTATCTTCCATCGTCGAATAGAGGTAACTAAGTTGACTGGATAAAAGTGTAATCATGCTTCGCCCTGCTGGAATGTATACAATAGGATATTCGTCATTAAACAGTCTAAATACTTTATCTTGAAACTCTTTCTTATTCTCTTCTGGAATTCCTATTAAACTAGCAGAAAAATGCTTGTTATATGTTGATAAAAATTTTGTTATTTTCGGGCTTAGGTCAATCCAAATGTAATTCGGTGTAGGGTATAAAGTTTCTTCCTTGAGATTCACCTTTACGCTTACACCTTCTGCATAAAAGTACTGTATATACATATCGTTTTGCATGCCCCACGAGGATCCAAAAATTCTAAGAAATTTTTCTCTTAAAAACGCTTCTAACGCTCGCCTTAAAGTTAAATCTTTTTTTTGTGCATCATATAAAGAATCTAATGCCTGCTTTATCGCTAAACTAATAACATCATCTTTTATTGTCCGAAAAAAATAAATAGTTTTTGCTATTGTGCTTTTACCCGAAGCTTGAAATCCTGTTAAAGTCAAAAAATCTTTACACTCTAATTCACAGTGCTCAATTGGCCCTAATTGATTGATTATTAGTCTATGCAAAATAAATCACCTTCAACTTCTGTTTACTTCTAAAAATCGGGTTAACCTGCACAAATAATAAATGCTTTATAATATTTATTACAGAATCCCTCTACAAATCACATATTACTATAAATTATTATTGAATGAAAGCTTTCTTTGTTATAAATAAGGGTAGGGCGTTTTTTGGTCAGTCAGGCCCACAAGGTAATCCAAACTGGTTTTGTAATACCTTGCCAACTTCACTGCAACTTCAAGCGGTAACACACGTTCTTCACGCTCGTATTTAGAATACAAAGACTGGTCGCAGTCTAAAAATGCTGCAACCTGCTGTTGGGTCAAATCCTGATCTTCCCTTAAATCCCTAATGCGTAAACGCATATACATCACCAAAGTCACTATACATTAGGACAATAAGTCCTATTGACTTATTGGACTATATGTCCTAAAATTAAGTAGGCATATACGGCGTGGGATAACAAATTTACTTGATTGGTGATAACAATGGAAAGCGAAGATTTTGAAATTATTTCCACTATAGCGATCTCTCAATTTGATGAAGACTATTTTGGATTGCAGTTCTTTTTAAATTCCGGTAAAAATATGAAAAAGTATTTTGAACAAAACTATCGAATTGCTGACTACAAAAAAACCGGTTATTTGCCCATTTCTCAAAACGAACGCAATTTTCATCTAATTGGGTTTATAGATGCCTTGGCTTGGCTTAATTCTCTGGGTTTTATAAACTTACCCCCAGAGGACGACAACTCTGAGGAAGAACCTTGGGTTCAGGAAATATTGGCTGCGGGTGTAACCCCATCAGAATTAGTACGCAATATTTTAAAAATAGATTGAGTCCTCACCGTGAGGACTAATTACTCGATATAAAAGGCTTTTACTTTGTTCGCTTACGATATAAGGAGAAAAGTATATGCACTCAACGAATGCCTCTTTCGGTGCCCCACCTACTAATATTCACAACTTTGCAGACTTGTTTACCCTTTACCGAGATTTAGCCGAATCAGTGCGTAATTATGAGGATACAAAAGCCAAAATTGAAGCCTCAGAAAAAGAACTAAAACGTGCCCACCGCACCGTCTCTACAGCCTTTCTTATCCCTTTTCTTTCGGCAATTTCACGCACATTGATGCTTGCTATTCCCTGGGCTGTTTTGTTCCTTATTATTTGCAGCATTCTGCACGATGCAAACGGGGTTAAGTGGTTGACGGCATATGACGCGTGGTATGGGCAATTGTGGTTACCTGCTCGAATTTCAGAACTCTTTTCACCGGATAAGGTTCCTATGTGGGTTGGTATTCCAGTTACGTTTTTTCGTTATCTTGTCGTTGAAAACCTGCTCGCCCCGATTATATTATTTTTATTTCCTTTAATGTTTGTTGTGAGTATCTTTACTACAATTTTCAATGTGCTTCTTGCTAAATCTACCATTCGCAATAAAGAGAACGAGCTCAATCTATTGCACGGTGAGCTGGCACAGAGATTCGACGAGATTTCGGCACCAATCTCTTTTGTCCCACCAGATTACCGTTTCAGTGAGGCGATAGACTTTTTCTATCATGCGTTTGCTAACGGCAAAGCAAGCACACTACAGGAAGCCGTTTTGCAATACGACGATTTCACCTATAAGCGCCGCTTAGAACAGAACCAAAATAACATTCTTCAAACAAACAACGAGCTACTTCAAAAGCTATCTTATCAAATCGAACAAATCAAACAGTTATAAAAAAAGGTCACTGGTACAACCACAAAACGTGTTGGTTGTAGTCCCCCCTCTAGCGGCCCTACAAAGCGTTTCAATTGTAAAAGAGGAATTCCCCTGCGAGCATGCTTTTGTCGCTTCTGAACGGTGCACAGGCGGTATTCGCTAGACACTAATAAAGAGGGCTCCGCATATCAGCGGAGCCCTCTTTATATTTACAATTTGAGATGGCCTTGATTGAGCAGCGGTGGCCATACCCGTTAATCTGCACCGGCTTTTTGTTTTGCCGCCAATTCCGGTGGGCGGCAACCATTTGAAATACAATGGATTAATTTTTACTAAATATAGTATACCAAGAACTTAATCCACATTCAACCTATCGTCAAAATAATTGCTGTATGATTTGAAAGCATTGGATTCACTATTTCTGTATTTCTATTGTATTATTTTTATTTCCTTTTATGTGGTCTAAAAATTGAAGTAAACGATAAAGATGCACACTTTTTCACATTCCTTTTTTGAAATTCTGAAACAAGGCCGTCCCAAATTTTTATGTAACCATTTAATAAATTTGCAATGCTTTATAAAGTCCACGGTGGACCATTATGTTTTCTTTGAAATTAAATCTCGCATGCACTGTTTGATATTTGAAAATGGGTTCTTTGTGAGACTTAGGTTGGTTTCCTATGACACTAAACTCAAAAAGAAGCCTCAGGACATTTTCGGCACCCTTGTCTTTAATTCGACTTGTCATAACATATGAATTATAAACTTCAACAAAATCATTTGGTGGAAATGTCTGTTTTCTAATTTGAGACAGTATTTCAAAAATTTCATTAATATCAGGTATAACCGAATACACCTCATCAATGATTTCGTCGCGCAAATAATCAGAAAAGAAATCATCAACAGATTTAACTATTGAAGAAGTAATAATAGTCTTATCTTTCATCTCTGTTTCTTTTGCGCATTCAACAAGGTACTGAATATAGTCTCGCGGGCGCAACTGTGTGCTCCTCGTAATGTATTCAAATTTACCCATCCGATTCTGATTTCTATTACCCATTTGCACATCGTCTCTATCAAACAATATGCCCCATGCATCGTTGAAATTCAAAGATAGATTTCCACTAGCCACAGAAATCCGATATGCAAGCATATTCTTTATTTTATCTTCTGTCCAGTCCATATCCGTTTTAAACGAACGCCATTTATTCTTATCAGAATCTTTCAATAATGTGTAGATATCTGTCCTTAAAAAGATTACCGGGAATATGGAACATGCACTTTCTTTAAATATTGCTCGAACATCCTGTACTGCTTTAAATAAACTCGTCAATAGCTTTAAATAAGTTTCTCTGTCTTCATTAGATTCAAACTCTCTATAATCCTCATCCAATTCATCAATCACAACATAATAACAGGATTTATCAACATAATCCCCTATTACATCCTCAAGTATGTCGCATTTTTCGATCCAAGACAATTCCTTAGGTTGCCGAATTTCACGTCTCCCTGTAAGCCCAGTTCCAAGCACTTCAATACCAAAATCTGTTGCAGTCCATGATTCTACCATTTTAGCTAATGTGGCTTTTGCATCAATCGGATATATTTTTTTCAACTTGCTAACTACGTCTTTATCTATCGACGGGTTTTTAGTCATCATCTTGCACACGCATGAATATATGAGATATTTCCAAATGGTTATATACTGATTAGGTGCAGTGTACTTAGCATTTTCTAACGAATATAAATAATTAAATGGAAAGTTTTTGAAAGATAATTTTTCTGAATAGTGACTTTCATCTAATTTATTAGAGATATACTCTGCTATGGCTGTTTTTCCCGTACCTTTTCTTCCTATGACAAAATACTTTTTGCCATCTAATAACTCTTGAGCCTCCCCTGTACTATAAAAATAACTGGTAGATTCCTGCTTCGCCTCAATGTTCCAGTTAGACGCTATTTCTTTCAAAGTGGTTTTTCTCAAATTATTCTTTTTATCGCGGCACTTCTTACATTTTTTAGGGAAAATAAGTCTTCTTGCTTCATAAAACTCTTTTTCCCCCGCTGTAAAAAACGGTTGCCCACATTCTGCACATTCCAGCAGATATTCATCCATACTCAACAATCCTTTCTATTCCAAATAATTATAATATTACAATTTGCAAGATATACTTCATCACTTTTCAAAATTTGCAACCATTACTTTATCGGAACTCAAACAACTTTTCGGCTGAAACTTTTAGTACATCTGGCCTGAACCCCAAAAACTTCGTCAATGAGAATATTAGTCCGATATGCTAGAACAAAAAATCTGAGTGATTAACAAAAAGCCTTGCAATGGGGAATTTACCATTATTTTACACCATTATTACCCATGCGACAACAAAAAGAGAGATTTTTATATTTTGCGCCCCTGACGTAAAGCCTAATAGAATCCGCTTCAAGTCAAATCTGTGCAAAGTGCCAACCGCAAGAAATAGTGGCTTTTTTATTAAAAAATCGATATAAACATATTTGCTCAAACTTTTCAGATGAGTTCTTTATCGGCGCAATATGCCTCTATTGACTGGGGGCTTGCGTTCAGGCTACTGCCATGGCTATGTGGCGCACAGTCAGGCACGACAGAAGTTTTAACACTAAGGCAGCACGCGGAATATGTTGTAGTTATTATGGAGTACAAGTCTGATCTTATTTTTGCATCGTCAATATTCTAAGGCACTTCATAAGCAGAGTGTTTTTAACCGCACTATTCTTAACCCCCTCAAGAGAAAAATTTCAAACGCTTCTGTCCGTTTTCTCGCTTCGGCTGATAAATCAGCAACCATATAATTTATGTTTGGCTACTACATTTCTCATTCACTATTTTATTCTTGTTCGTTTTTCATCAATTGTAATTCGCCCTCACTGTGAGTAAAATATCGTATTTTTTATCGTGTAAGCTAAAAAAATAAGCAGGGGTTTTAGGGGGTGCAACCCCTGATTTTTAACTAAACTTTATAGTTAAAAATCAACTAACAAGCGGTATGCTGACCACACACCGTGGGGTCACTACTACCTATGCTTGCTTTAGGACAGTTTTTGACCCTAAAAATGAGAAAATAAAAAGTAAGGAATTTTCGTTTTGTTTCACCTGATTTGCTTCACCTAAAAAGTAAAAATTTTATATTTTTTCGCAGTATCCGTTCAGCATAAAATCGCAATAAAAAAAGGAAGAAAATATTCAATTGGCGTTGATTTTGTTTCCATAATCGCGGTTAAAAAATGATTCAAACTTAACCCGGTAAGTGGAAAAACTATTCCAAATTACAGACTTCATATATTTGCGCTTATCATGGATTTCGGCCACATTCGCTGCTCTGATATAATCATCAATTGTTTCTTGCGCCATCTGCATAAGGCTGCCATCGTTTTTACAACAAGCATTAACTTTATCGATCACTTTTGCATAAGAAACCATGCTGCCCTTGTAGTTGCAAGGTGATTTTTCGCAGGCCATTTCTGCAAGGCAATCAACCAATAGCTCATAGGCAAAACGTTCAAAATCATCTTTAAAAAAATCATCTCTGGTGCTCACTGTTTTCCATTCTGCCACAGTTTTGATTGCCATTTCCATTTTTCTTTTATCGCTGTGGTAGCTATACGGAATTTGATTGTCCGGGTAAAGTTCTTCTTCCACCACTTCTTGCAACTTGGCATCACTCAATCCATCACTCTTTGGGCTTGTTTTCGCTAAATATTTTGTCATTACTGTCTGATTGATAGATGGAGTACTCTCTGGAGTAATCTTTGTAGTGCTCTCTGTATTTGTATCCCGAAATTTCGCCATACCCTCCCCCGAAATTTCGGGACACCTATGGCCGGATTTCGAGACACCTGTCGTAGAATTACCAGGCACCTCTGCTGAATTTTCGGTAGAGGGTGGATACGTTAACTCTTTCAGCCGTGAAACGTTGAGTTTAAGATAAAGGATATTATTACAAATTACACCACCAACATTTCTTGTGCGGAAAACACGCTGCACAACACCGACATCTTCTAAAAAGACGATGGCCTCTGTAGCCTGCCCTTTTGAGCACCCAAACATCTCTGCAAGCTGCTCGTAGCTGCGTTGCAGCAAATCACCGCTGAACCGTTTAGCATACCCCATAACAGCCCCGGTCACTTCGTCTCGTTCTTCCCTAGGGCGATACCAAAACACAATGTCAGCAAGAATATTAATGGCAAGCAGGTGGGGTTTCGGGTTTTTCAATTCTTTTTTGACAAGAGTTTTATACCAAATTTGAGGTATACTGTTTCCTTGAAAGTTAAGTTCTTTTATCTGGTCGCAAGCTGCAACGCCTGTACTAAACATGATTGGTTCCCCCTGTTTTTATCATAATAAAAACCTGTAAGGCGATTGCCACACAGGGGGACGGAAAGGGGATTTTCTTGCTCCATTTCTGCCAACAAACTGCTAACAAACTCATTAGCCGCAAAAAATTACACGGATAAAACGACCTGTTTTCTAACCACTAACCATATAAACCATATGGACTAATACGCTTTTTTTGCAATAGAAATTGTCAAAAAACAGTTTAATAAGTAGACCGCATAACTCCTAAGCGTGGGGCCAGCGGTTCAAATCCGCTCGGGGACGCCAAAGTGTTCAGGCTAAAACAGATGCCCGTTGCATCTGCTTTAGCCTGTTTGTTTTTACCTCGCTCAACTTGTTTTGCATGCGGGTCCTTTTCCGGTTGCGAACGGGGATACCGGGTTTATACTGTATTATAGTAATTACAATTTTTTTTGGGGGGGCGGCTTTATGTCCGGCAACATAACGCAGCAAAAGCAGATACGGGCATTCTTGACCTTTGAGTTGGGGCAAGAAAAAGGTGAAGCACTGTTTCAAAAGCAGGCGGCCACACTGGATGCGATCATTGGCAAGACCACAGGTAAAACAAAAAATCAACTCGCTATGCTGCGTCAGACCATCCTGCCGCGAATTGCATTATATCAGGCATTTTTAAATAGCGGGTTTAGCGGGGAAGAAGCGACCCGTCACCTGAAGCAATATATGCTTGGGGTCGTTGCGGCAAAAAAGCATGCCTCGATGAAGCGGCTTGAAAAGCTGCCCGGCTTTTATGCACTGTACAGCCATATTTTTTTGCACATCATGCGCACTACCGATTTGCAGGCCAGCATCCAGCAGCAGGGCAAAGGCTTTTACGATGTGACCATTACCACCTGCCTTTGGCATACTGCCTGCACGGAAAACGGCTGTGCCGAACTCTGCCGCCTTTTTTGCGACGTGGACGACATCACCTACGGCAACCTTCAAAAAATAGGGTTTTCGCGCACGCAGACCCTTGGCTATGGCCAAAGCTGCTGCGACTTTCACTTTTTTAAAAAGAGCACCGCTGAAAGCCCTCTAACCCCTGAAATGCAGGGAAAGCAAAAGTAGGCCCAGACGCTTTTTTGCTGTGTTACCGAAGCGATTCTTCCCCCGGAAAACAAGATGTCCACTGTGCAATACTGGTATTGTTTTTTCTGCTTAAATGAAAGCACCGGCGGTATCCCCACCTAAAGCTTTACACGCTGCTCGTTGGGTTTTTCTTGACTGGCAGCCTGTTTTGTGCTATATATAAATTATACTGGACTGTAACTCTACGAGGCATTACCAGGGCTATTTGTGCTCTGGTAACTCGTGGGGTTTTATTTTTTATATTGTATAAGGGTGAATATACTATGTGGCTGTTTGACTTGATGACAAAGAAAAAAACCGTGCAACCCGAACAGGGGCGAATCTACGCGCCTGCCTCCGGCCAGGTGATCCCGCTGGAAGAAATTCCAGACAAGGCGTTTTCTTCCGGTATTTTGGGCAAAGGCATTGGTATCGTCCCCGACGGCAATGTCATTGCCGCGCCCATCAACGGCACCCTGACCGCCTTTGCGCAAACGGGGCACGCCATTGGCATTACCAGCGAAGACGGGGCCGAGCTCATTATCCATGTGGGCATTGATACGGTGGAGATGAACGGCGACGGCTTTCGGCCGCTGGCACAAAAGGGGGACAAGGTCTGCTGCGGGCAAAAGCTGCTGAAATTCAGCCGGCAAAAAATTGAGGACGCCGGGTATTCCCCCATCATCGGGTTTACGGTTTCCAACTCGGACGAAATGGAAGCCGTTACTTTTGACAGCACCGGCTTTGCTGCAATTGGCGACGCGATTGGGCAGTACGCTGTTGCCGCAAAGCAGGGCTGACCGGCCCGGCTTTATGAAAAAGTTATTGTTTTTTGTGGCGGATTCAAGAGGCTTGCATGCACGCCCGGCATGTTTGCTGGTAAGCACAAGCAAAAAATTTGTTTCTGCCGTGACACTTCGTTGTAAAACCGGTACGGCAAATGCCAAAGAGCTGTTCGAGCTGCTTGATTTGCAGGTAAGCCCGAGCACCGAATTGTGGCTTGAAATTAACGGTACCGATGAGGAAGAAGCTTTTAAAGCATTAAAAGCGTTGATTTTAAACAACCTTTCTGACACGTTTGAATAAAAAAGTATCAAAATATTTGGCAAGTTTGTCATCTTGCACTTCACTTAAAAACATTATATGCTTAGAGCAAGGATTGTAACTCTTAAGAGGCACTACCTTAATCGCAGGCACTTGTCTGTTGTTAGGTGGCTTGCGCTTAAGAGTTTTTTTAATTTTACGGGGGGGAATGTCCGGTTGATTGCCCTAAAAAAAATCAATAACAACTTTGCCCTGTGCCGGGACCAAAACGGCACAGAAATGATTGCTTACGGTAAAGGCATTGGGTTTGGGCAATTCCCTTGCGAAGTACCCCTGGCCCAAATCGACCGCACCTACTACAATGTGGATGAGCAGTACCTCAGTGTCCTCAGCGAGCTGCCCGACCAGTTGCTGGTGATCTGCACAAAGATCGTCGATTATGCCCAGGGGCTCTACGACAGTGCCGTCCCCACAAACCTCATTTTCACATTGGGGGATCATCTGGAATTCGCCATCAAACGCCAACGGGAGAACATTCACGTTTCCATTCCGTTTTCCTATGATATTCAGCACCTCTACCCCAGAGAATATAAAATTGGCAAATATGGTGTTGACCTGATTCAAAAAGAACTGGGGGTGCAACTGCCTCAGCAGGAGATTGCCGGCATTGCGCTGCATTTCATCAATAACTGCAACATCGGCGCGGACGACGAGCGGACCGAGCTGTCTGAAAAGGTCATCAAGCAGATTACCCGCATCATTGAGCATGCGTTCGAAATCAATATTGACTACAGCAGCTTCAATTATTACCGCTTCACCTGCCATATCCGGTATTATGTCAAACGCATTGGTGACCAAACCCAGTTTAAGGGAAGCGATGAAACGCTGTATCTTCACATGAAGCAAACGTACCCTGCTGTTTATTCCTGTATGCTGCTGATCCAAAATTATCTAGAACAGACCTTTCAAATCTCTTGCAGCACAGAAGAACAGTTATACCTGATGATCCATATCAATAGGCTTTGCACAAACGAGGACTGTAACCGTTAAAAGCGGGCATTACCTCCGCGAGATCGCCACCTTGTGTGGCTTTCCTGCGGGGGTTTTATTTTTTAAAAACGACGGTGTAGAGCGGCGTTTTAATTTAAATATGATCTAATTCTGATTTATGGAGGAGTACATTATGGCAAAGGTGCAAAATTACGATGCCCTTGCAGACAAAATTCTGGAACTCATCGGCGGCAAGGACAATATCAGCTTTTTCAACCACTGCCTCACGCGGCTGCGGATCAACCCCAAGGACAAAAGCACTGTCAATGCAGAGGAAATTGGCAAGCTGCCTGGTGTCATCGGCTGCCAGTGGCAGGGCGAACAGCTTCAAATCATCATCGGGCCGGATGTGGCAACACTGTATGGCGTTATCTGCAATAAGGCAGACCTTAAAAAAGAAAAACAGATCGACGAAAATTTAGATCTGAAACGAAAAAAAGGATTTCATTTTTCCGATTTGCTCAACGGCATCGTCGGGTGCATCACACCGCTGTTGCCGGCATTGGTCGCCGCCGGGCTGATCAAAGTCATTCTTCTCATTCTAACAACGGCTTCGCTGATTTCCACTGAAAATAACACCTATATCGTGCTGAACTTCATCAGTGACGCCGCGTTTTACTTTTTACCTGTCATGGTCGGTGCAACCGGTGCCAAGCGCTTTGGTGCCAGCATCGGCACCGGTATGCTGCTGGGTGCTATCCTCATCCACCCCACCTTCGTCAGCCTGGTTTCAGGGGGCGCAAGCCTTTCCATTTTTGGCCTGCCCATCACATCGGGGTCTTATTCCTCCAGTGTGTTCCCCATGGTGTTGACCATGTTTGTGTGTGGTTATGTAGAGCGCTTTATTGCCAAACGCATGCCTAAACTTGTGCGCTCTATCTTCACCCCACTGCTCACCGTACTTATTATGGCGCCTTTGATGCTCGTTGTCATCGCCCCGCTTGGGATCATTGTGGGCAATGTCGTTGCCAAGGTGCTGATGTGGATCTCCGGGGTCTTCGGCCCGTTTGGCATTGCCATCATTGCCGCGCTGATGCCGTTTATCATCATGACCGGCATGCATATGGCCCTTGTGCCCAACATGTTTGAAGCGCTTGCGACCGCAGGCTACGACGCCATTCTGATTCCCTGCTTTGTCATTTCCAACTTCGGGCAGGGCGGCGCCTGCGCGGCGGTCGCGTTAAAGGCAAAGGACGTCAACCTGAAATCGACCGGGCTCTCCGCGTCGGTCTCCACCATTGTCGCCGGCATTTCAGAGCCTGCCATGTACGGCGTGACCCTCAAATACAGAAGGTCGATGTACGGCGCCATGATCGGCAGCTTTGTCGGTGCCCTCGTCGCAGGCTTCCTCCACGTATCTTCGTACGCCTTTGCCGGCACCATGGGCATGTTTGCGCTGGGCGGGTTTGCGAATAGCGGCAGCAACTTGCTGTATGCGGTTTTAGCCTGTGTCATTGCCACCATTGTATCGTTTGTCGCAACACTGTTTTTATATCACCCGGAAAAAGTGGAAAAGGAGTAAATCATGGCATTTCCTAAAAATTTTTTATGGGGCGGGGCAACCAGTGCCTCCCAGTTTGAAGGCGGGTTTGACTGCGGTGGCCGCAAGCCCTCCCACCTTGACTATATCGATTTTATCGACCGGGACAAAGAAAAGGTGTTGTTTTCGACATCCGAGTTCCCGTATGACCGCTATCAAAACAACTTGCAGCAGGAGGCTGCGTTGAACTTCCCGTTTCGCCGCGGGGTCGACTTTTACCACCATTACAAAGAAGACATTGCGCTGCTGGCCGAAATGGGGTTTAAAACGTTTCGTATGTCCATCTCGTGGAGCCGCATCTACCCCACCGGGCTCGAAGCGCAGCCCAATGCCGAGGGCCTTTCTTTCTACCACCATATTTTCAGCGAGCTTCACAAACACGGCATTGAGCCGCTGGTGACGATGACCCATTATGAGATCCCCATTGAGCTTACAAACCGCTACAACGGTTGGGAGTCGCCCGAGCTGATCGCGCTGTTTGTCAAATACACCAAAACGCTTCTCGATGAATTTAAGGATGAGGTCCAATACTGGATCGTCTTTAACGAGCTGAATATGACGATACAATCCCCGTGGATCGGCTCGGGCATGTTCCCGGAAAAATCAAAAAAAGACCGGGCATCACTGATCTACCAAGCGCTGCACCACCAGCTTGTCGCGCAGGCCCTGACGGTCAAATACGCACACGACACCGCACCACAGTGCAAGATGGGCGCAATGATTGCCGCATTTATGTGCTACCCGTTTACCCCAAACCCCGCCGACGCGGTCGCCACCATGTTTGAAAAACAGGTCAACCAGCATTTCTTTGACGTGGCGGCACGGGGTGCTTACCCGCAAACGGTGCTGAACTATTTTAAGCAAAACAAGATTCAAATTGATTTCATCGACGGGTATGAAGATATCTTTAAAAACGGCAAGGTGGACTTTTTGTCTTTCAGTTATTATTTCACCGTGGTAATCAGTGCGGACGAGGACAAAAAAGAACCCGTCGGCACCTTTATCCACAAGCTGCGCAACCCTTATTTGAAGGTCAGCAACTGGGGCTGGGCCATTGACCCTGCGGGGCTTCGCGTATTGCTCAACGAACTGTACGACAAATACCAGCTGCCGCTGTTTGTCGTTGAAAACGGCCTTGGTACCACGGACACGCTGGAGCCGGACGGGCAAATCCACGACCCGTACCGCATCGATTATCTGCGTGAGCATATCAAAGCAATGGACGCCGCCATTGGCGATGGCGTTGACCTGCTTGGGTACACGACCTGGGGCTGCATTGACCTTTGCTCGTGCTCGTTTGCCGACATGAAAAAGCGCTACGGCTTTGTTTATGTGGACGCCGACGATTACGGCAACGGCAGCTATGCCCGTCTGCGCAAGGACAGTTTCTACTGGTACAAAAAAGTGATTGCCTCCAATGGTACCGACCTTGGCTAAGCTGGTTTATTGTTATTTAAAATTGTAAAGAGACGGGGCGCGGATTTTCAAATCCGCGCCCCGTCTCTTATTTTCTACTATTCATGCAGCTTAAATTTCTACAATAAGCCGTTTCCACTTTACATCGCTCGTACACTTTTTTATCTATGCATATTCGTAAAAAGCCTTCTTCTTAAAGCTTGTATTTTCTTATCCCCTATGCACCACTGCGTTGAAGCAAACACAGCAAAGCTCTTTACGATGTGAACAATATTATCCAACAAGGTTTACATTTTACACAAAATTCTCTCTTTCTCTTATGATCGCGATCAAACATCAATAAAGGAGTGCATTAAAGTGGCTATTACAAACAACAAAGTTTACGAAATTTATTCATATAATTTCAAAAGCGCCAACGGTATCAAACGTGCTCTAAATATGTGGGGAAGCTCTGCCTCAGAAGGGAGAAATGTATGTCTTTATGATTCTGACAGTTCCAACACTCAACGATGGCGTGCACTCGAGCAAAGTCCTAATCATTTTAAATTAGCTTGTATATCAAACGAGAATTTTGTTCTCGATCGTTATCAAACTAATCAGAATGCAGATATCTCCGCAAACTCTTCGCGGTATAATAGTGATCAGATCTTTATTTTTGAACCTCGTGGCAGTAGTTTTTACATTAAATTGGCCAGTGACAACAGATATCTAACCGCGGTCAACAATGCTAATGGCACTTCATCTGGAACTTCTTCCACCTCTTCGGGCAATGTATTTTTAAGTTCTTCAACTACTGCCGGCTCTATCTGGGATGTAATTCTTGTGTCAAGCTCTAGCGGAAACACCCATCCTGCTGTTGGTACTGTACCTGCAAATTTTTCATCTTCGTACTATTCTAATCCTAATGGGGGAAGATTTTCTGCTGGACAATGTACATGGTATGCATGGGGCCGTGCCATGGAAAAATGCGGTGTTTCTTTAACTTTTTCCGGGTCCGCCAATGGCGCAGATTGGTATAATCATGTAAGCACTAGTAGTGTAGTCACAAAAGTATCTTCGCCTATGGACAACTCCATTGGCTGCTTTAACGGTCCCACCTCCTACGGGCATGTTGTATTTATTGAATACGTAGAAAATGGTTATGTCTATTATACTGAGGCAAACGCCGGAGGTACTGATGGGATTGTAAAACAGCGCACAGTAAATGATTTCATCTCAAGGAATTCTTACGAAGGTTGCATAAAGTTAGGCTAATATATCCACAAAACAGGGTTGCTTTTATAAGTAGCCCTGTTTTATTTTACATTAATATAAACAAAGCTCTCTGTCCCCATTTTTACTGTAAACTCCAACCTTATCTTCTCGGTAAATTCTGTTGAGGTACCAAGCACTTCGATCACCATATTCTGGTCAGCGTCTTGGGTGACTGCTTCAATCGTGAAAGTTGTTACCGACCCATAACCTTTTTCCGTCAACAATACGCAGGTCTGCCCGTCAACGGTTGCAAGCTGCATCGTCTGCTCATCGGGCGGGGGGCTGCTTGGATAGTACCCCGCGTACCATGTTTCATACTCTTTTTTTGAAAAATAAAAAAGGTTCTGTCCATCGCTTGTAGTCTCTGTTTTTACTGCGTCTTTCGCATGCTCTTGCAATAGCAGGTAATTTAGCAAGCTGTCATATTCCGCCGTGGCAAAAGAACCCTCTTTAAATAGGGGGTACCCGCCACTAGTCGACTGCGTAATTAAATAAGGGTACAAACAGCGGCATATTTTTTCATATGACCCATCGTCCGGGGCTGGGGCTACCGGCAGAATCTCTTTGCCAACCAACTCCCTGTTCAGCGTATCATTTTCGCTACCCGCTGCGGGGACGGGCATCACACTGGTTGCCTGCGTACCACTGCTTGTGTCCGTACCCGCGCAGGCAGTCAGTGAAAAAGCACAAAGAAAAACGAACCAAATCAGTAGCGCTATCATTTTTTTCTTTTCCATTTTTATTCTCCTTGTATTATAGAGTAGTAGTTATTAAAGCCCCTCTCCAAGGGCTATGTGCTACACTGTAAGGGATGCTGTGGATTGGTTTTATTCTCCTACCACCAGATGGTTTCAGGAAGGTTCCAACCACAGCCCTTTGCAGTTTTGTTAATCAGTTAAATACCGCTAGACGGTTTATATGGAACAAGGTTACAAAGCAAAGCGTTCTGTGGAAGCAGCATCACAATTTTACCGTCGGAGGTTTTGTTATGATTTCTGTTGGAATTGACGTTGCCAAGGACAAGCATGATTGCTTTATCATCAACTCGGAAGGCGAAGTTTTCGCGGATGTTTTCACCATTCCAAACAGCTTGGGTGGCTTTCAACACTTGTTGCAAAGAATTCGAGACTGCTCTTCACATCAAGGCAAAATAAAAGTAGGGCTTGAGGCTACCGGGCATTACAGCTACAACATTCTTGGGTTTCTTCTTAACAACGGTCTTGCCACCTATGTCTTGAACCCCTTGCACACCAACCTTTACCGGAAAAGCCTCAGTCTCAGGAAGACGAAGACCGATCGGGTCGATGCGCGAACGATTGCGGCTATGCTTTTGTCCGATGTGGGTCTCAAGCCCTACACAGACACAGCATACTACAACGAAGAGTTAAAGTCACTGACGAGATACCGTTTTGACAAGGTGAAAGAGCGTGGACGACTTAAACAGTCGATTACCCGCCTGGTCTGCATCCTGTTCCCTGAACTGGAAAAACTGGTGCCAACACTTCACATAGTCTCCGTTTACGCCTTGCTGGAGGAGTTCCCCGGAGCTAAACAGATTGCAGAAGCTAATCTAACGCGGCTGAAAACACTTTTGTATAACGCTTCCAAAGGCCGATATGGGCAGGACATGGCTGTGAAGATCCGAGAGGCAGCCAGAAAATCCATTGGCTCGGTGATGCCTGCAAAGTCGCTGGAACTTCGCCACACCATCCACCTCATTCGGGAGTTAGACGCCGAAATTGATGAAATTGAGACTGCAATCCAAAGAATCATGAATGAGCTGCATTCTCCTATTACCACTATCCCTGGCATTGGCTCCCGAATGGGAGCTATGATACTTGCCGAGGTCGGCGACTTTTCCCGGTTCGGGTCTCCTGACAAGCTGCTGGCCTACGCTGGACTTTCGCCTTCGACCTACCAATCCGGGCAGCTCAAAAACTGCTATGCTCATATGGAAAAGCGCGGCTCCCGGTATCTCCGATTTGCCATCTTCAATGCTGCCAAGTACGTCTGCCATTGGGATCGGATTTTTGCCGCTTACCTCGCCAAGAAACGCGCGGAGGGCAAGCATTACAATGTCGCCATTTCCCACGCTGCCAAAAAGCTGGTGCGCCTCATTTACGCCTTAGAGAAATCCGGAGAACCTTACCGTCTGGCAGCGTAATTTCCTTACGATAGTCGATGCGGCGCTCAATCGAACGCCTGCTTTGCTATACCTTTTTGAACCATCTGTTTTGACCACCATCCTCAATTTCAGGCTTGACTTTTAATAGTTAATCTTTTTAATAAAGTTGTCCACAATTGGAATATATTGTAATTAATACACCCTATCGCCAGTTACTATTATATATACACACTTCTATTCTTTTCAGAGCTCCAACAAGAAATAGTGCAACTATCACTCTCATCATTAAGCTCTCTACCCTTCTATTTAATAAACACTTTTCATTGTAAAAATGCAACATATATTCTCATTTTCTGTCAAACTATCAAATAGAACACGGCTGCATCTATAAAAATTCACCTATTGTCTCCGTATTACATAAAGCATTTTCTTTTTCTCAGCGGTATAAGCGTGACAAGTATAAAAGACTTAATTAAAAAAAACAAACATAGCGATGCATAGGAAAGGAGCTTGTAAAACACCCTTGGAAAGTCTGGCGAATTCTATTATAGAAAATATTTATTTGAATTATCAAAAAAAATTGTTCAACTATGCTTACCATAAACTAAACGACGAAAATTTGGCTGCGGATACAGTGCAGGATGCATTTGAGCGGTTTATTAAATGTTTTAGTAAAAGAAAAGACTTATCAGAAGAAGCTTTGGCTAATTATCTGTTTATAATTTTAAAAAACAGAACGATAGATATTTCCATAAAAATAAAAAGCCGTAATTTGTACTGTATCGAAATGGAGCCAGACGAAATAGAACAATTACGTTATGGCCCCTGTTTGGAAGACATGGCTACAACTTTATTAGAACTTGAGGATGTAAAACATAATTTAAAAAGACTTTCACCAAAACAAGCGGCCTTTATTGCAATGAAATATTTTGGCGGTTGCACCGATGAAGAAATTGCCTCTGCGTTGGATATCAAAATAAGCAGCCTGCGCATGTTGGAACATCGTGCAAGGGCTTCACTGAAAGCACTTTCAAAAAACTAAAAAAAGTCTTGCTAAAAACGTTTGTTATTAATAAGAATAAAGCCAAAAAACGGCTCTACTCTTTCTCCAACTCCCACCTTAACTATAATGAAAAACAAAGAAAAAGAGATGGACAGGCAAACGACCTGTTCATCTCTTTTTTCTCACATAATTGGTAAATGTTGCATATTTTAATAAAAAATGTGTTTAATCATAAAAGGTAATATTTTGTAATAATTGGAATAATTTTCTAACCGAGGTGAATCTTGTTTGCTGCCTAGTATTCTTCTCTGCCCCATTTTTATAAACAACACCCTTTATACAAACAACAAAAAAACTTTTACGCTTTACATCTTCTAGTTTACAAAAACTAATTTTTACCCTCTTTAACCCCAAAAGGGGGATAAAGAGATGAATCATCGACTTTACAGTTTAATTTTTGCCGCACAGCAGGGCAGCGAGGATGATTTGCTTTGCCTATTAGAAAAATTTCAGCCGCTTTTAAAAAAATCTGCTTCTTCCTTATCTGCATCCCACCTTGTGGATCAAGAAGATGCTTATGCTGATTTGCAAATTGAATTTATTCTATTAATCCGCAGAATCAATTTAAAAAAGCTTGCGTGTATAGATGACGGCATACTTGTCTCTTACATAAAATCATCAATAGATCATGTTAAAATATCTTACTTTAAAACCCTTGTGCGGGGTAGTACTGTGGTTTGCTGGGATGATTTGTCTCCAGCAGAATCTCGTAAAGCAGAATATCAGAACAGTCAAAAAGATGTTCATAAAAATTTACTCTATGAAGATATGAAAAAATTCTCACTTCAAAAGAATATGCAGTCATATGTGGGTTTTATGTGCAGAATAAAACAATAGAATATCTAGCCGCATATTTTGGTGTTTCAAGACAGGCCCTGAATAAAACCAAACTGAACGCAATTGAAAAACTAAAAAAGGCCTTTTAAAAGGCCTTTTTTAGTTTTAGTCTACCTCTTTTATTTCTTCGAAGTTGCATTATCATTATTTTCTCCGGTCTTTTCGCGTAAAACACTGAGCGTGTTTTTTAATATCTGGGGCACTGGCGCCCCCATTCTACCCGCATTTTCAACAATACTTCCAAGTTCAGTTAGTGTATACCAAACCAATACCAATGGTGATAACAAACTTTTGTAAGTAAACGGTAATACAATACCTGCGTAATTTACAGCAATACTTAAAAGCATATCGGTAAGCGCAGCCACCAATACCGCCAAAAGTGAGCTCGCTTTTTTCCATAACCCTTGCCGTGCGACACGGGATGACCAAGATTTTTCCTTAAATGCAACAATTGTTCCGGTTACATAGTCTATTGCCATTGTTAAAACATATAGGATGATTAACCACCCAAACCACCCAAAGGCGGCTGAGAGCATTGCAACTAATGTTGAACTCATTACTTTAAATTTATCCATTTTATTACACCTCTATTCCAGTACTTTACTAACTAAAGATGCTAAAATAGAGACTATGTAAACTTTTTATACTCATTTTTCACTTTATGTTTTATTGAATTTGATACTGTCCTTGTCACAATAAATAAAATATCCTTCCACTACCACTAATATAAACAGGCACCGGGCAGGTATTTGCCTGCCCGGTGCCTGTACTTTTCTTGTACTTTTTAATTTGCCTATCTGCCAAACCAAGCTGCCCTGTGGGGCCACGCTTACTGCAACGCCTGCCGGCTTGCTTTATATGTGCGGTACAGCAGCACGCTGCCCCAAATGCCGCCCACCACCAGCACTTCTACCACCCCTAAAAGGTGCATGCCGTAAACCTGCGGCAGTTGCCCCACCAGTGCCACCAAGTGGTTTGCTCCCAATAGCACGCACAACACGGTGGCTTGCAGCGTCATTATTTTAAGGTACGCCAGATTGTGTTTTACCAGTGCCAGTGCAAGGGAGGCTAAAATGCCCACATTCCACAGCGCAATTTCGCGCTGCCAGCCCGCGCTTGTCGGCCAGCTGACATACTGCCCGCCTTGCCCCGAAAAAAAGAACTGCCATAAAAATGCCCCGCCACAAGCGATAAACATAAATACAAGATACGCTTTGTATTGCTGTGCCGTGGGGCCACGCTGTGCTTGCCGCATGCAATCTCCTCCTAAACATGAAATAAATTTCATGTTTAGGATACCCCTTTTATTTTGTAATGTCAACAAATACGAAATAAGTTTCACATTTATTGACTGGGCCACCCACCAGGTATATGATAGAGACAACACCATACCACTGGGGGGTACAAAATGGCAAAGCAGGAAATTCGGCAGCCGCAGCAAAAACGCGCCGTACAAAAAAAGCATCAGATCATACTGGCCGGGTACCAGCTATTCAGCGAAAAGGGCTACCACAGCACCAACACCGCTGAAATTGCGCGGGCAGCCCATGTTTCTACCGGCATTGTGTACAGCTACTTTAAAGATAAAAAGGCCATTTTACTTGATGTTGTGCGGTTTTACCTTGACGGCCTGTCAGCACAGTTTGCGCCGCTGTTTGCTTCCCCCATCACCCCGCAGGCACTGCCCGGCCTGCTTTCGCAGCTGATCGACCTTTTGCTGGCGTCCCACACGATGGCGCCCAAAGCACACGACGAATTTTTGGCGCTGTCTCTGCTGGAGCCGGAGGTACATGCGCTGTTTGACGCGTTTGAACAAGCCCTTTTGCAGCAGTTGCAAGGCCCACTGCGCGCCGGTGGGTTTTCTGAACACCTGCTGGCTGAAAAAATAAAAATTGTCTACGGGCTGATTGAGCAAGTGTGCCACGAGCAACTGCTCCACCCGCGCCCGCCAAAAGAATTTGAAACCATAAAAGCCCTTGCGGTACAGGCGGCCGTGGTATTGCTGCACCCTGCCGTTTAGCCCCCTGTACCCTGCCCCTCTTTTTAAAAAGCCAAACAGCCCGGGCACTTGCCAACATGGCAGGTACTCGGGCTGTTTTTTATGTTTACAAAACACACCGCTGCTGGCGGTTACCGCCGGGCGGGTTACCCGTGTGTCGCAGCATTTTGGCAGTGCCGCATGCGCACCAACTTTTCTTTGAGCACCGGGCCTGCAAGTTGAATCAAAATCACAACAATCAGAATTGCCCCCTTAATGGCATCGTTGATCAGCGAGTCCATCTTCAGCGCAATGATGATCTTATCGATCACGGTGTACGACATCGCGCCAAACAGCACCCCAAGGCAACGGCCGCGGCCGCCGCTCATGCTGATGCCCCCCAGTACCACCGCCGCGATGGCGTACATCTCATAGCTTTTACCGGTCGTCGCGGGGTCGGCAGAAGCGTTCATCGCGATCCACAAAAACGCACCCACCCCGGTCAGTACTCCGGCAATCACAAAAACGAGGGTCTTCATCAGGCTGACCTTAATGCCGCCCAGCAGAGCGGCCTTTTGGTTAGAGCCCACCGCATAGATTTTTTTGCCGAACTTTGTGGAGGTCGTCATATACACAAATAACGCGGTGACGGCGATCAGCACAATCCCCACGATGGGCAGGGTGGCCAGCTTGCCGTTGCCAAACTGGTACAGCGGTTGGTAACCCGCAAGCTGGTTTGACATGCGGTACACCGAGCTGCCCCCGCCAATGGCCCCCGCCGGCAGGTGCTGGCACAGATACTGCGCCAGCGAGCGATAAATCAGCATGGTAGCAAGGGTGGCAATGAAGGCCGGCATTTTAACCGCACCCACCAGCACCCCATTGATGCCGCCCAAAACGCCGCCACATGCCAGTGAAAACAATAAGGTCAGCAAAATACTGCCGGTCTGGTTGAACACCACGACCGAAAACCCGGCGGTCAACGCCAGCATAGAGCCAACCGATAGATCGATTTCACCGGTAAGGCAGACAATGCCCATGCCAATGGCCATTACGCCAATCACGGCGCTGTGGCGAAATACATTCATCATGCCGTCCCATGTCAGCCCGTTGGAAACCAGCGCATAAACGAGGAAGATGACGAAGAATACCAGCACAAAGCTGTATTTTTTCACGATCCCCATCCAGCCGGACAGCGCATTTCTTTTGACAGTTGTTTTCATCTGTATTACCTCTCAACACTCTGCTTTTTTTCGCCGCCGGCCGCACCCGTCGAATACAGCATGACGGTATGCTCGTCGATCTGCCCGTGGGAAAGCATTTGAATGATCCTGCCGTTGTAAAACACGGCGCAAACATCGGCGACTTTCTGGATCTCGGGGATCTCCAGCGTATTGATCAAAATAGTCTTACCCTCGCCGGCCAGTTCAAAAATCAGGCGGTAAATTTCCGCTTTAGCCCCCACATCAATCCCCTGCGTGGGGTTGTCCAGCAACAGCAGTTCTGCCTGCGTGTTCAGCCAGCGGGCAAGAAACACCTTTTGCTGGTTGCCGCCAGACAGCGCGGTAATTGCACCGTCGCTGCCCTGCGCCTTAATGCCCAGCAGGCTTTGGTACTGTAAAAACCGCTGTTGCTCGGCTTTTTGGTGAATTTGAAACCGGGCGGCCGACAGCGTGTGTTCGGACAGGTACATGTTTTCCAGCAGCGTCGCATCGGGAATCACCGAATTTTCTTTGCGGTTTGCGGGCAGCATGGCCACCCCCGCTTTCATCGCCTCGTGAATGGAACCACCCGAAAGCGGCTTGCCAAACACCTTAATGTCACCGCCGGTGGCAGGCAACGCGCCAAATACAGCCTGCATCAACTCGCTGCTGCCACAACCCTGCAATCCGGTCAGCCCAATGATCTGCCCGCGTTTTACGCACAGGTCAATGTCGTGAAAGCCCGGGCCGCAGTACCCGGCCAGCTCCAGCACCGGCTCGCCGGCCGGGCGCGGGGTGTACAGGCTTTGCCCGCTAAAAGCGCCGCCCACCATCAGCCCGGTGACCTCCTGCGGGGTCGTCTGCGCGATCTGCCCCTCACCAACAAATTCGCCGTTGCGAAAAACTGTATAGTGGTCGCACAGTTCAAAAATTTCGGGCATTTTGTGCGAGATGAAAATAAAGGACGTGCCCTGTGCTTTCAGCTTGCGCACCAGCGAAAACAGGTGCTCTACCTCTTCGGTGTTCAGCGCCGTGGTCGGCTCGTCTAAAATCAGCAGCTTTGCCTCAAAAAACAGCGCGCGGGCAATTTCCAGCAACTGTTTCTGGCTGGGCTTCAAATCGCACACCAGCGCATTCGGGTCAATTTCCACCCCCAGTTTTTCAAACAGGTCACCGGCTTCGCGCCTCATGCGCCCCGCTTGCAGGGTTCCCACCCGGTTCGTGTACTCTCTGCCCAAAAAAATGTTCTCGTATGCTTTCAGGTCGTTAAACAGGTTCAGCTCCTGATGCACAAACGAAATACCGGCGTTTTCCATGTGACGGATCGTGAGGTTTTCCATCCTTTTGCCATCAAACACGATTTCCCCCGCATCCAGCGGGCACACCCCGGTCAACACGTTCATCAGGGTCGATTTGCCCGCCCCGTTTTCGCCCAGCAGCGCGTGCACTTCACCCTTTTCCACCGTCAGATGTACCTTTTTGAGTACCGGCACCCCGCTGAACGACTTGCAGATATCCTTCATCTTCAGCAATTCCATAAACTACTCCTACCAATAAATGGATGAGCCGAAACGGCTCATCCACAGCTGTTGTTTCAATGCCGGTACTTAGTTAAACGCTTTGAAATCGGCCACGTTCGCACTGGTGACGTTTTCGCAGGCGATCACATGGTCCTGTTGTACCTGCTGGCCGTCAAGATAATCCACCATATCCTGTACCGCAAGCTGGATCATCGACGGCGAGTAGGTCACCGACATCAGGCCGCCCAGCTGGCCGGCAATATCCTGGTACGAATTGCCGCGCAGCACTTCATACAGCTCGTTCAAGCCGCCGCAACCGGTGATGAAAGGCTTGTTGCCCAAGAACGTGGTTTTAGTCGCATCGGCAATGCCGCCGCCCTGCAGTGCTTCCAAGATGCCCATGGCAAGCTCATCGTCTTCGGCATAGACCCACTTGATCGAAGCGTTGGAAGCGTCGCCCATCAGTGATTCAAATGCGGTCTTGGTATCCGAACGGCTCCAGTTCATTGCGCCGGAATAAGTGATGCTCTTCAAATCTTCTTCGGTCCACTTGCTGGCATCGTCGATGGTCTTGCCGTCAAACGCCAACGCACCGGTGAGGTACTCTGTAAATCCGCTGTCGCGCAAGGTGGTGACCGACGAAGTATCGCCCTCGTAGACATACACCTTTTCGCCCGGCTTCATGCCGTTTTCTACAAAGTAGGCAGCGGCACCAGCGCCAATGCCCTCGTTGTCGCCCTTGACGTTAGACACCGCAGAGGCCGAAACCGCGTCGATGATGCGGTCAAACGCCACATACGGGATGCCTGCGTCTACGATGGACTGAATGGCGGACTGCACGGTGTCATCCATCGGCTGAATGACGATACCCGCAATGTCGCTGTGGTCTTTGGCCAGAATGTCTTCGATCTGGGTGATCTGGTCAGAGGCGGAAGCTGCCGTGATGACCTCGGCGGTGTAGTTGCCCGCCTGGTTCACTTCTTCTACCTTTTCTTTTGCAAAGGTAGCGACCGAGCCGGTCCAGCCGTGGTCTTCCGATGCGGTGAGCACATAGATGTGTTTACCCGATGCCTTAGCCGTGCTGGTTGCACTGGTGGCCGACGCCGCAGCGGACGAAGCGGATGCCGCAGGTGCGCCGCACGCGGTAAACAGCATTGCCGTTGCCAACATTCCGCTGACGAGCAGCGTCAAAAAATGCGAGTTTCTTTTCATAATACTTTACCTCCAATTTCCTTTTTGCCTTTTAAATGACGAATTGCTGCATATAGCGCTTGGAAATTTCCAGGCTATCCAAAATTTTCTGGCGGCTGCCCTCAAAAGCGCGGTCTTCCACTTCAATACAGGCATAGCCGTCGTAGCCGATATCGGTCAACGCCGACACAAACCGGCCCCAGTCCACATCCCCCAGCCCCGGCAGCTTGGGAATCATGTAATCCAGCGGGTAGGCCGTAATGCCCACTTCGTCCAGCTGTTCCCGCTGCAACTTGATGTCCTTGAAATGCACATGAAAAATTTTGTCTCGAAACTGGTAAATGGGGCGAATGTAGTCCATCATCTGCCACACATAGTGGCTGGGGTCAAAGTTGATGCCAAGGTTTTTGCTGGGCAGCACTTCAAACACCCTTTGCCAGTTTTTCGGTGATGTCATTAAGTTCTGGCCGCCGGGCCACTGTTGCGGCCCAAACAGCATCGGGCAGTTTTCAATGGCGACCCTCACCCCAAGCTGTTCGGCAAGCTGCAAAATGGGGGGCCATACCTGTTGCACGATCTGCAAATTTTCTTCTACATTGCGCTGCTGGTCACGGCCAATAAAGGTGGTCACCATGTTGACCCCCAGCTTTGCACTGGCGCGTATCATGTTCTGCAAATGCTGCACGGCTTCGGCCCGTTTTTGCAGGTCGGCATCCAGTGTGTTGGGGTAGTAGGCAAGGCTGCTGATTGCAATGTTTTTGGCTTTCGCATAATCCAGCACCCGGCGGGCATAGGTGTCATCCTCCAGTACCGCCTGCACATCAATGTGCGAAACACCCGCATACCGGCGCTCGGCCTTGCCCTGCGGCCAACAGGCGACCTCTACACAGTCAAACCCCTGCTGCGCTGCAACATCGATCATCTCTTCATAGCCCCAGCCGTCTAAAATGGAGCTCACAAACCCTAGTTTCATGTTTTCACCCCTGCTGAATTTCTACCCTGCGGCCCGTTTCACTTGATTCTATGCTGGCAAACACTGCCCGCATGGCACTCAGCACGCTTTCGCCGGTGATTTTCGGTTCTTCATTCTGCGTGACGGCCTGTACAAAGGCGTCGATGATGCC
>Ga0160425_1000893_pt1 | contig 33063 bp, 48 predicted proteins | sample BioMet8_FD_108193 | JGI IMG/M metagenome (GOLD analysis project Ga0160425, IMG submission 108193) | Microbial communities from bioreactor (seeded with sewage sludge) at Lawrence Berkeley National Lab, California, USA - Biofuel... | ecosystem: Engineered > Bioreactor > Anaerobic > Unclassified ...
GCCGCTGATTGACACGCACAGCACCATGGGCTACCGCGAGTGGCGCAGGGTCACCGGGAAGCCCGAGCCGCCCGAGGACGGGGGCACGCAGCTCACCTTCGTGGTCATGTGCCCGGCCGGCACGGAGGAGGCCGCGAAGGCGCGCATGCTCGCCGACCTGCGCGACCTGCGGGGCGTGGGCGTCACCGGCACCTACCGGCGCGAGGCGGTGCGGCCATGAGGGCGCCGATCCGCGAGACGAGCTTCTCCGTGCCGTTCGTGGCGGGCAAGGCGCGGCCGCGCGTGACCATGCACGGCACCTTCACGCCCGCCGCCACAAGGCGGGCCGAGCAGGCCGTCAGGGCGGCCTACGAGCTGGCAGTCACGAACGGCGGGGGCACCGTGGGCGACCACCGCGCACCGGCGCACGTGCAGGTCGCGGTGCGCATCGTGACGCTGCGCCCGCTGCCCAAGTCGCGGAAGAGGAGCGTGGGCAGCGAGTCGGACACCTACAAGCCGGATGCCGACAACGTCTCCAAGCTCGTGCTGGACGCGCTCACCGGCGTCGCGTGGGTGGACGACGCGCAGGTCACGGACCTGAGCGTGCACAAGATGTATCGATACAGGGGAGCCCCGGAGAGCACGACGGTGCGCATCCTCTGGGGCGACGATTGGAGCGGAAGATGAGCGACATCATGACGAGGAAGCAGGCCGTGTCGATGGTCCTGGACCTCTACGGCAGGATCGACGAGCTCAACGGAGCCCTTGAGGACATGGGCGTGCGCCTGGGAGACGCCGAGAGGGCGACGGCGGACGGGACCAAGCCCAGCGACGGTGGACTCTCCGAGAGGGCAGCCGAGGTGCTTCCCGCGCTGCTGTGGGAAAAGGTGGCACGCTACGGCCAGACCGTACGCGTGACGGTCTGCGACGACGGCTCGTTGAGCGTCGAGCGCTTCGACGCATGGCTCGCGCGACGCATCGACCGTGATTGTCTGCCTGACGGGATATCAGCCAACGACGCGATGGAGATCATGCGCGACCACGCCCTCCCGATATACGACAAGCGGCGAACCGAGGCCATCGCGGACGCCCGCGCGGAACGCGACGGAAAGGGCGGTGGCGAGGATGACTAGCGAGGATGCGCAGGACGTCGAGGCCGAGGTCATCGACGTGCCGGAGGTCATATCGGGCGCGGACAGGTGGCTCGCCGGGCAGAGGGCCAGGGTCGCCGAGATAGCGGGCGAGTACGTGCCGCACGAGATCACCACGGGCAAGGACTACGGCGACTCCAAGCGGGCGAGATCCCAGGCCAGAAAGGAGATCAAGGCCGTCGAGGACGCGCGCCGCGAGCAGGTGGGCGCCATCAAGGACGCGGTGAGGGACTTCGAGTCCCAGGTGAGAGACCTCCTCGTGCCGCTGAAGGACGTGGACGCCGGCTACAAGGAGGCGCTCGACGGCTGGGAGCGGTTGGTGGTCGAGTCCCGCACGGAGTCGGTCCGGGCGTGGTACGGGGAGACGCAGGGCGACGTGGCGAGCCTGGTGCCATTCGACACGCTCTGGGCGCGCTACGCCGACGCCGGAAAGTGGGGCCTCTACGGCACCAACGAGGTCGCCATCCAGGACGGAGTGACTGCAGCCGTCGCGGGCATCGAGCGTGACCTCGACACCATCAAGCGCGCGCCCTACGAAGACGTAGACCGCAAGGCCGTCACGGAGAAGTACCTTTCGTCGCTCGACCTCTCTGCGGCCCTCAGGGACGCCGAGGGGGCAAGGCAGCGGCGCGAGCGCATGGCGGCCGTCGAGAGGGAGCGCGCTGAGCGCGAGGAGATGGCACGGGCCGAGGAGGAGCGCGACAGACTGCGCCACGAGCAGACCGAGCAGGAGGAGCGCGAGCGGGCCGAGGCCGAGAGGGCAGCGGCGCTCAGGGCGGCTGAGGAGGCGCGCCAGCGTCGCGTGGCAGAGGGTATGGAAGCACCTGTGCCTGCCGTGGCGGAGCCCGCCCCTGTGACTACCCAGCACGAGATGCTCAGGGACTACGTAGGCGCCACCACATGGATCGCGACCATCGAAGCGACCGCGGACCAGATCAAGGCCATGGGAGCCTATCTGAAGGCCCATGGCATGCACGGCGGCATCTCGACGACGGGGGTCGCACTCGATGACGAGGGCGCGAAACAGGTGCGCGGGGAAGCGGTAGAGCGCGCGAAGGACATCGCACGGATGGGAGGCATCAATGGCTAGCAAAAACGAGCTCGCGGTATCCGGCGATCAGCCGGGTCTCGCGCTGGTAAACGATCAGATGGAGGGACTCAAGCAGCTCATGAGGCACTCGCTCAAGAGTGGGCTCGACTACGGAGTCATCCCAGGGACGAAGGGACGGCCCTCGCTGCTACAGCCCGGAGCCGAGAAGATCGCCCTCATGCTCGGGCTGCGGCTCGAGCATGAGATCACCATCACCCAGCTCGAGGGCGGGCACCGTGAGGTGATGGTGACGTCGCGAGCCGTCATGCGCAAGACCGGGGAGCCCATCGGCGACGGCATCGGCATCTGCACGACCATGGAGAGCAAGTACCGATACCGCAAGGATTGGGACCACAAGGTGAACGGGCGCCCTGGAATCATCGAGAACCGCGATGTGGCCGACCTCTGGAACACCGTCACGAAGATGGCCGAGAAGCGGGCCGACGTCGATTGCGTGAAGCGCGTCGCAGGTGCATCGGAGTTTTTCACCCAGGACGTGGAGGACATGCCCGACTACATGACGGACTCACGGCCCACGGCCCCTACGCAGAGCGCGCCGGCAGTTGCGCCGGTGGTCGACCTGCAGCCCATCAGGGACCGCATCAGGCCATGGAGCGCGGCCAACGGCACGTCGCTGACAGACGGAGCAAAGCGCATCTGCGCGAAGTACGGCGTGTCGCACATGGAAGAGCTCTCTCAGGCACAGGTCACCGATGCGGTCAAGGCCATGGACGCCGGCATCGCCAAGGCAACGGACGCCGCGGCCGAGACTACGCCTGAGGCGTCGGAGCCGGATGACGTGGACCCGGTGACGGGCGAGATCGTGGACGCCGACGTGGAGCTGTACGGAGAGGACGTGACGTTCTAGATGGCCATCAACCGTGTAAACATTTCGGGCAACCTCACGAGGGACCCGGAGCTCCGTTCCACTGCCAGCGGCACACAGATCCTCAGCTTCGGCGTGGCCGTCAACGATCGCCGTAAGAACCAGCAGACCGGCGAGTGGGAGGACGTTCCCAACTTCGTGGACTGCCTCGTCTTTGGCAACCGCGCGGCCCCGCTCGCCGACATGCTGCGCAAGGGGGCGAAGGTCGCCATCGAGGGCAAGCTCCGCTACAGCGCCTGGGAGGCGAACGACGGGTCCAAGCGCTCCAAGCTCGAGGTCGTGGTGGACGAGGTGGAGTTCCTCTCCCCGAGGGACCAGCGGGGCGCGGGCCAGCAGCAGACGCAGCAGCCCAGGCAGCCCCAGTACCAGCAGCAACCGTACGTAGCGGCGACCCCAAGGGCGCAGACACCGGCACAGCAGCAGATGCCGTACGACGAGGACATTCCGTTCTAGAAAAGGAGAAACGTCATGAAAAACGACCACATCAGCGGCGCAAGGGCAACCGACATCGCGGAGAGAATCAAGGACAGCTGAGTATTCCTTGGCACGCAGGACTGGCTCGACAGCGCCAAGGTCACAGAGGACGAGTACTACGCATTTTTCGAGTATGCAGTGGAGCGGGCATCGCAGCTCGATTGGCTGGACCATCACCGGGACGAGGAAGCGGAGCTATGCCCCACTAAAGCATCGCTCGAAGCCGTCAACATCAAGACCGGAAAGGTCGTGCTCCAATTCGAGCTCGCGCCGGGTCATGCCAGGGACATTCCCGTGCTCGCCACGCTTACGGGGCAGACGTTGTACGTCGAGCTCTATCCCGAGCAGATGCCTCTGCCCATGGAAGATGCTGCCGAGACTTGCGAAGTGGACGATGTATAGGGGCTTTGGCTTGCTCTTGGATGACGAGTGCAGGCGGATGGAGTAGCGACTAATGACCGACGTAGACGAGATGTACCCGCGCTGGCTGCGCCTGGGCTCGCGAGAGGCGACGTACGACCCCGGCGCGACATCGGTGCGCGGTCGCTTCGGCTGGGCGGGATACGGGCGCCTCGTGGGCCTCAGGCAGATCCTCGCCAACTCCCCCGGTGCGGTCATTCCCGTCGCCGAGAAGTGGCAACTGCAGTCGCTGGCGGCGTCGCTCGGCATGAGCGTCGCGAAGTGCCGCGAGTTCCTTGAGTTCCTCGCTGAGTCCGGATGCATCGACGAGGAGTCGTTGAAAACCAAGGGGGAGGTTTTCGACAACTCGGTGTGGGAGCAGGTCCAGGCATACCAGACGAAGTGTCAGACGGCACGAAAGAACGGCAAGAACGGCGGGTTCCACACGTAGCCCTACCAGCGCTTAAACCGACATGGGTACCGACATAGGAACCAACGTTGGTACCCATTTCCTTAGATTCTGATTTTGATTTGGATAAGAACACTCAACCTTACTTGTGAGAGAGGAACCGGAAAATGTCGAAAACTCAGACGCAAGAGCTGAGGACGCGCGACGCAGTTGACCCGCTGGACAGGCTGCGGAAGCTGGGAAGCAACGGACGCCGCGGCCACGAGCTGACCGACCACGGCCACGAGCTGACTGGCCTCGCCGACGCGTGGCTGCACGAGCGCAGACGGCACGCAATGGCGCTCCGCGACCTGGAAGAGCGCATCAAGGCGCTCGAGGAGAACGAGCTCGAGAACGCGGAGGACAACGACCGGCTCAGGGCCGAGCGTGACGGGTTGCAGACCAGGTTCGACGTCTCCATGCCACTACCGCTTGACGCAGACGGATACGTTTGGGACAGCTACGAGGAAGAGTTCATCAACCGCGACGGCGAGAGGGTCAGGATCGGCGAAGACACCGGCCTCATGTACACGCAGGAAAACTGGTTCCTCGGAGACGAGCACAACCGATGGGATCCGGCCGAAACGTGCAGGCACATCGAAGAGGACATTCCCCGGCTGAAAAGGCTGCACAACGAGACCATCGAGGACGTGCGCGGGGACGCGGAAAAGCGCGACTGCGAATACTTCGGCCACAAGCGCGGCGAACCGTGCAACCACTGCCCCGCCTTTGACGGCGGGAAGTGCAACGGCTCCGCGGCCCGCGTAGACCTCGTGCGACGCGCCTACGAGTGCGGACAGAGGGACGGTGACGAGCAATGAGGCACTCAGACTACGGAGACTCCCTCGAGCCCTCGGACCTCGCGCCATGCCGCGCCTGCGGGTGCGCGCCAGAGGTCAGGGGAGACGATACGGATCTCAGGAGCGGATTCGGGGTCACGTGGATCAAGTGCCCCAAGTGCGGAATCTCGACCAAGCACAGCACCAACGGCCAGGGCGTCGCCAACGACTGGAACAGGGTCATGGGCGGGCCCACGACCATCAAGCGTGATGGAGATGATGCCCGATGAGCGACGGACTTAAGCCATGCCCGTTCTGCGGCGCAGATGTGGCCGAAATCTGCACCTGCGAAGAGCTGCAAGCGTGTGACGCACGCTGTGACATCTGCCCCTGTCCTAAGACGTATCAGGTCGTATGCAGCTGGGACAACTATGGGTGTGGCGCGAGCAGCGGGGTCAAAGACACGCGCGAAGAGGCTGCGAACGCCTGGAACCACCGGGTGGGTGATGCCAGATGAGCGCATCGATTACGAGCCCGCAGAGGCTCAGGGACGCCCGTGGCGAGACGCACGAGTACGTCGTGTCACTCACCGACAAGCAGGCTTGTGCCCTGCGCTACATCGCGCACGAGCGCGTCATCCGGTGCTGCGATTGTCAGTATTGGGCGACAGAGGCTAGGTTCACAGGAGGTTGCACGGGCAGAAAACTAGACCCGAACGGATTCTGTGCATGGGGCAAGCCTAAGGAGGCGGACGAATGAGCAAGGTACGCATGAGCGTCCGGTCAAGGCGCATGGTACGGCGCAATCGTGAGTGGTTCGCTCTCATGGACGAGACCGGGCTCACCAGCGACCAGCTGCGCACGTTCCTGGCCCTCAGGGACGCCATGTCCTCGCTAGGTGCCACGATTGCCAGGGAGCTGGCGCCGCTGCTCGCCACCGTTGCGGAGATAGCAGGAGAGTCATGAGCGTCCGTACTGTCGTGAGGCAGTGCAGATAGGGGTGTAGATCGATGCGGTGGACTCCGGAGCAAAAGAGCGTCTTGCTGCAGTGGGCGGGCATCAGACCCGTGTCGGCCATCGCGGGAGTGATTGGCCGTTCCGTCCCTTCCGTCCGCGCAGAAGCCAGCAGGATGCGTCTCAGCGGCATCGACGTCCCGACTCTGCGCGATTGGTGGCTCTGCCCCGTCTGCGGACAGCGCAACCCCGTCTCGTCCGACCGATGCGAGCTCTGCTATCGGCGCGAGCTCCGGGACCTGGCGCACAAGAGGTACACGCTTACCCAGGCGATGATCGGGGCGAGGGAGCAGGGGGACGCAGAAGAGGTAGCACGCCTGGACGCCGAGCGCAGGGCGGTAAAACAGGCGGACTACCGCCTACGGAAAAAGTCAGAAACGAAATCCGTTTTGAAATCATCGCAGGTAGATGACACATCTTTTACGAAAGTTTTGCGACGTGAATCCAGACAGACACGCGACTAGGAGAGTAGGACTCCCTCTCTCATGGCCCTCACTACGGTGGGGGCCTTTCCTTTTGCCCCGGTAACGCCTGCCGCATCCTGCTTGCATGGAAAAGCATCTGACGCAGCGACAGGAAATCTATTGCCAGCAGCGCGCCGCCGGACTCACGCAGCGTGCAGCCTATCGTGTCGCCTATCCACGATCACAAAGTTGGAGTGACGCGAGCGTGGACAAGGCCGCTTCACGGCTTGAGCAGAATGCCCAGGTTTTACCCAGGTATCGGGAGCTCGCCGACGATGCTGCGAAGGTAGCTGCGAAGAAGGCTGCCTGGACCCGCGAGCGATCCATGCGTGTGCGCTTGGACAAACTCGAGCGAGGAGAAGGTGCGGCTCAAGCCTTTGCGAAGGTCTCGGGTGGCTTGCGCGTCGACAAGGACGCCGAGACGGTCATCGACAACGCCGCGCGCGACCTTGACCATCTGGCGCGCCTCGACGAGCCGGACTCGGGAATCGAGGGAGACGACAGCAGCGGTCTCGTCGATGGTGACGACCCGCTCATCTATCTCAACATCGGCAAGGAGTACCTCTACCTCCATCGGACCATACTCGCAGGCACACAGACCACCTTCCCCATCGTCGGCGGGCGCGGGTCCCTAAAGTCGTCGTTCGTGGCGCTCGAGGTGTGCCGCGACCTCAAACACAACCCGGACCACAACGCCATCGTGCTCATGCGCTGGAAGGAATACATCCGGGATAGCGCCTACGAGCAGATCGTGTGGGCGCTCGACCGCCTCGACATGTCAGATGACTGGAAGTGCTCGACCTCTCCTATGCGCTGTCGCAACAAGAGGACCGGTCAGGTCATCGTCTTCAGGGGCTGTGATGACCCGAAGAAGACGACCAAGTCCATCAAGCCGCCCCATGGGTACTTCGCGGTGATGTGGCTTGAGGAGTTCGACCAGTTCAACGGACCCGACCAGCTCCGCACGGTCCGCCAGTCCGTCACCCGTGGCGGTGAGGACTTCCTGCGCTTCTACACCTGCAACCCCCCGAAGTCGACGCATCACTGGGCCAACGCCTGGCTTGCCGAGCAGGTGGCCCTTGGCATACCCGTCACCCGCACCAACTACCTCGACGCACCGCGCGACTGGCTCGGGGACCAGTTCCTCGCAGACGCCGAGGAGCTCAAGGCATGCAATCGTCCCGCCTACGACAACGAGTACGGCGGCATCGTCACCGGAGAGGGAGGAAACGTGTTCGAGAACATCGTGGTACGCAAGGTCACACCAGAGGAGCGAGAGGGCTTCGGCCGCATATCGACGGGCGTGGACTGGGGATACTGGCCCGACCCCTGGGTGTGCGTCCGCATCGCCTTCGACCGCGCGCAGAAGCGCCTGTGGATCTACCGGGAGGATAAGTCGGTACGCGAGACCAACGAGCAGACGGCCGCACGCGTGAAGGCGATGCAGGAGGCCGACCACTACGCCGGTGAGGTGTGGTGCGACTCGGCGGAGAGGAAGAGCACGCGTGCCTACCAGGACCTTGGTATCAACGCGCGCAACGCCCCCAAGGGGCCGGGAAGCGTCGAGCAGGGATATCTCTGGCTTGCACGACTGCGCGAGATCGTCATCGACCCCTCGTGCGAGCTGGCGGCCAGGGAGTTCACGGGCTACGAGTTCCAGCAGCTCAAGACGGGCGAGTACACGAGCTCGCTTCCCGACAAAGACAACCACTCCATCGACGCCGTGCACTACGCATGCGCGCCGTTCATCCGCGAGAGTTAGAGAGGACAGACCATGGCAGACGTAGAAAACGAATTCAGCCTACCGACGTACGTGCGCGAATGGCTCGACCATCAGGGATACGGCACGCCCAGCGCCGCACGTATGGAAGAGCAGGTCGAAAAGTGGATGGGCTGGTACCGTCACGACTGCGACTGGTACGACTCCACCGAGTACGACAGCGACGGGCGCGCCTACAAGGTGCACCGCATCAGCTGCGCACCCGCCCGCATGGTGGCACAGGAGTGGACGAGCCTCGTGCTCAACGAGCGGACCACGGCCTCCACGGAGGATGAGGGCACCAACGAGTGGCTCGACGCCTGGGCGGAGCGCACGGGGTTCTGGGCGCGTGCTCAGGAGCTCGTCGAGAGGGCGTTCGCGCTCGGCACCGGGGCCTTCGGGACGTGGGTGTCCATCGGGGACACGCCACAGCAGTCTGACGTGCGTCTGCGCTGCTACGACGCCCGCATGATCGTGCCGCTGTCATATGACGACGGCATCGCGAGCGAGTGCGCCTTCGCCTACCGCTCCGTGCTGCGTGGCAAGAGGGTCGACACCCTGCTCGTGAACACCCTCGACGCCGGGACCGGCACCTACCACATCATGCCCGTGACGTGGATCGCCGGGAAGCAGCAGGCGGTCGACGGGATGCTCGACGACCTCGACACCGGCAGCATCACACCACCCTTCGGCATCTTCCGGCCAGCCCTCACCAACACCTACCACGACTCCACCCCCTTCGGCGTCAGCGTGTTCGACGACGCCCTGGGGGCCGTACAGCTCACCGACCGCGCCTTCGACAACCAGGACAAGGACATCTACCTCGGCGCACAGCGCGTCTTCATCGACGACTCGCTGATATCCACGCAGCTCGATAAGGAGGGGAACAAGGTGGCCATGCCCTTCGGTCGCGATCAGCAGCTCTTCCGCAAGATACGGGGGGACGGCACGGGCAAGATGATCGAGTATTACGCGCCGAAGCTACGCTCTGACGAGAACCGCCAGGCGATGCTCACAGCGCTTGAGGTGTTGGGGATGCGTACCGGACTCGGGCCCGACCACTTCGCCCTTGAGCGCACAGGCGGACTCAAGACGGCCACCGAGGTCGTTTCCGACCACGGTGACATGTTCTCCAACCTCCGCAAGCACGAGAATCAGCTGGACCCCGCGCTTTCGCAGGCGCTCACTGGCATGCTCAACATCGCTCGGGATAAGTGTGGGTTCGCGGACATTGCTGAGGACTTCGGCGAGGTCTCCATCGACTTCGATGATTCGGTCATCACCGACACGGCGGCGCAGCGCGCACAGGACCTCAGTGACGTGGCGGCGGGTGCCATGAGCCTCGTCGAGTACCGCGTTAAGTGGTACCACGAGAGCGAGCAGGAGGCCACGGCGGCCATTGCTGGCATGTCGGGCGACGCGGGTCCCCAAGCGCCTGCGGTGGACGCCACGGAGCCCTCCGGCGGCATCGAGTAAGCCATGCTAGACCCCGACTACCTGCAGACCGCAGCCGACAGCGTGACCTCCATCTACTCAGCCATCGAGGCCGAGGCCATCTCCAAGATGTCCGACATGATGCTATCTGGTGGCACAGACACCCAGTGGATGCAGACGCGCCTCCTGCTTCTCTCGCAGTCGTGCCCCCAGGAGGTGCTCGCAATCATCGCGCAGCACCGCGCGGAGCTCTCCGACGCCGTGGTGCAGACCGTCGAGGACGCCATCACCAAATCAGACTTGTACGACCGCTCGGTGATGGAGGCGGGCCTCGGGGTTTCTGCCGTCATAACCCCGAATGCCCTGCCGCTTGCCATCTCAACGACCATCTCGCAGGTGACGCAGATACTGCAGCGCGACAACCTCTCCATGGCCGACGGGGCGCGTACGGCTTTCCTCGGCGCCTCTACCAAGGCGATCACTCGCGTGAATGCCGGCGTCGTCACGGCCGACAAGGCGATGCGCGAGGCGGTGGCCGACCTCTGGCAGTCCGGTGTCAAGGTGGTCGACTACGAGTCCGGCGTGCACAACCAGGTCGACGTGGCCGTGCGCAGGCATATCATCACGCAGCTGCACCAGACCGGAGGGGCGCTCACCAAACAGCGCATGGAGGACAACGGGTGCAACCTCGTGGAGGTCTCAAGCCATCTCGGAGCGCGCCCGAGTCACCGTGACTGGCAGGGACGCATCTACAGCCTCGGAGCAGCGGTGCAGGGCTATAGGACGATAGCAGACGCGTGCGGGTACGGACGTGTGGATGGTCTTATGGGAGCAAATTGCCGTCACTCGTACTCGCCGTGGAAGGAGGGGTGGGAACGCCGGTACTCCCCCACTCCCGACGAGGATGCCGGCTATGACCCGGACGAGATATACGCCCTGCGGCAGAAGCAGCGCGGCATCGAACGACAAATCCGTGACACCAAGCGCAAGCGGGACGGGCTGGATGCCGCCGGCTTGGACTCCACAGCCGAGCGGGTGAGACTGCGCACCCAACAGGCGAAGATGCGCGAGTTCCTAGCCTCGAACGAGGGCAAGCACCTGCAGCGTGATCCGAAGCGCGAGAGCGTGCAGACGACGGCGAAGTACGGGAGTAGCAGTGCGGCGGCTGCCACGGCAAAGAGCGTGCGCATCGGCCGAGAAGTGAGCGTTCCAGGCGGGGGTAAATCGCGCCTCGTCGAGGAGATGGGCATATCCGACGAGGAGGTATTCGCTGGACCGGGATCTAGTAGAGAGTTGAGAGTGAAGGAATTCTTAGCCGGGAACTATGGTGGCGACGCTGATAAATGGCAACATAAGAAGGGGCATGGGTACGTCTATGATGAAAATGGGAAACCAAAAAGGGCAATGATCCACTGGTTTGAAGAGGAAGCGGTTGGTATAGTGGAGTTGAAGGTGAAAGGATGGTCGAAAAAACAGTGAAAGTCCGGTACACAGGCGATTACTATAAGATTTCCCTCGTAAAGGGGAGAATCTACGATGTCATATCCGTCGATGATGGATGGTACCGTATCGTCGACGAGACCGGAGAGGATTACCTGTTCTCTACCGACCAGTTCGAGACCGTCCAGAAGACCGCATAGAATAGCGTGACACGATACGCGCCTAGGCCCCTCTTCGGAGGGGCTTTTTCATGCCTGGTAACGTCCCTCCCAAACTCATAGCCGCAGGGTCTTCCCCCTTTCCCCCTGCATGACGCCCGCGCTCCCGCACAAGCGCGGGCGTCGCCATATCTACCCTCGGGTAACGCACGGCTGAAGATGCAATCACGCGAGGACGCGGCGACAACTGCGCCCATACGCACGCCGTGGCGACAACTACGGCACCCGCAAGCGGGCAGGGAAGCCCGACAAACAAACGCACGGGAGGAAGACGGACATGGCAGAGGAAGAGACAGACCCGAAGCTCGAGGAAGGTGCGGGCGGAACGACCGAGGGCACCGAAGGTGGTGGCGAAGGCGGTGCCGGCACTGGTGGTGGAGACGAGAGCGGCAAGCAGGTCGTATCCCTCGGAAAGTACCAGCGTGAGACGAGGGCGCTCAAGGAACAGATCGAGGCTCTAAAGAACCCGAAGCCCGAAGGCAACGGCGAGAGCACCGGCAAGCCAGCGGTCGAGACGTCCGACCTGGGTGCGCTCTCTAAGGAACTAGCCGAACTCAAGGCCGAGCTCGCAAGCCGAGACCTCGACAAGGCCCTCACCAAGGCGCTCGGAAGTGCCGGTGTGAGTGACACCGACCTTGCAGCCACGTACCTGCTCGCAAAGGGCGCAAAGCTCAAGGACGGAGCGCTCGAGGGCGTCGACCTCGAAGCACTCAAAACGCTGCATCCAAGTCTGTTCGCACCAGAGAAGAAGGGCTCCTCGGGCCCGAAGCCCGGAGGGGCCATGGGAGGCAAGGGCGACCTTGACGACAAGATCGACAGGGCGCTCCACCTCAGATGACAACCAGGAGGTAAGAAATGCCAAACAGCATCGCATACAAGATCAACTACGCTTCCAAGCTAGACAAGAAGCTCGAGCAGGAGGCCGTGAGCTCCGTCCTCGACGTGAACCAGGACCTCGTCGGTGACTTCGTCGGCGCGCGTCAGGTCAAGGTACGCAAGCTCTCGACGGACGGGCTCGGCAACTACAGCACGAGCACGGGATACCCCATGGGCGCCTTCACCCTCGCCGAGGAGGTCGTGACCCTCGCCTACGACCGGGGGAAGAAGTTCCCCATCGACCGCATCGACGACCTGGACTCCGGCCAGATCATCTCCGCCAACGTCATGGGCGAGTTTATCCGCCTGAAGGTGGCCCCGGAGGTCGATGCCATACGCTTCGCAAAGTACGCCTCAAGCGCCGGCACGACCGCCACGCCTGGTGCACTCACGGCTGACACCATCACCGATGCGGTAGATGCGGCAGAGGCGCAGATCGGACAGACGTCCGACCCGACGCTCTGCAAGCTCTTCGTCGGCTGGGGCGTATACGCCCTGCTCAAGAAGGCGCAGAAGGAGCGCTTCGTCCAGGCCGCAGGCACGGTGGTCGACACCAACATCGAGAAGTACGACGGCATCCAGATCGTCCGCGTACCCGATGCCCGATTCACCGTCGCCCCGACCGTCTCGGCGACCGACGGTTACACGCCGGGAGCCCAGGGCATCAACTTCCTGCTCATCAACCCCGCCTGCGTGCAGCAGATCAAGAAGCACGAGAACACCAAGATCATCAGCCCCGACGTCAACCAGACCTCGGACGACTGGCTCTTCTTCTACCGGCTCGTCCACGATGCAATCGTGCTCGACAACCAGAAGGCGGGGATCTACGCGCACCTCAAGGCGGCGGCGTAACCATGTCGGTGACGGTGCGCAGGGACTTCGACCTGCAAGAAGTGTCTGATGACCGGGTGCAGGACTTCCTCGATGTCGGATACCACATCGACGGAGAGGAGCCTGCGTCCGCCGACCCGGAGACCGCGACGGACATCACAGAGGAAGCACCGGTAAAAGACGCAGCTAAGGAGGCATAGACAATGGACGCACCCGACTACACGTACTACAGCGCCACCTACGGGGGCGCCATGTCCGAGGGTGCGTTCAACGCCGCCATCCGTCGCGCCATCCCAACCGTGACGAACATGGTCGGACGTTGGGCCAGCATAACCGACGCCGACCAGATCGCGGCTTGCAAGACGGCCTGTTGCATGGCCGCCGACGCCTACGACGCCGCCCCGAGCGATGGGGTGTCCTCCGAGGGTATCGGCGGTGCCAGCACCTCCTGGCGCTCCGACTTCGACGCCGACGATAGTGCCAGGAGCGCAGTGCGAGAGACGCTCCTGGCCGCTGGCCTGCTCTATACGGGGTTGATGTAGATGAGGCCCATCGCAGCAAGGTTGCTCATGCAGACAGCCAAAGTGTCGGCGCCCAGCACGACCGGCCGCTATGATGGCGACTTCGAGGCCCCGGTGACCTACTCGCACGTGCTCATGCAGCCCATCACCTCAAAGACGGCAACCTCATGGGCGCTTGAGCCGGGTACCACGGGCGTCCTCTACATCGATGCCGTACACAGCAGCCCGGCCGTGGCCCCAGCCGAAGGAAGCCGCGTGACATGCGCCGGCATCACCGCGACGGTAGGTACCGTGAAGGTGCTGAACGACCCCCGCACGGGCGCCGTGCACCACTGGGAGGTGGGACTCAGATGAGCAACGATGCGGTCGGACTCGACGTCGACGTCGACCTGTCTGAGATAGAGGCCCTGCTTGGTGACGAGGCGACGGAAAGGGCTCAGACCGTGTGGGCCCAGAAGGTACTCGACGACATGAACAAGCACTGCCCTGAGGACACCGGTGCATTGAAGGCGAGCGCACCTATAGCAAGCCGTCCAGAGACCGGCGACCTTGTGTGGAACACGCCTTATGCCAAGCGCGTCCACGAGCTCGACAGCGTGGGAACCAGCATCAGCTCTGACGCGCTGCCCCACTGGACCGCCGCGGCGAAGGACCTGTACATGGAGGATTGGGCAAAATACGCGGGAGAGTTGCTGGTGGAGGACTGATGGGCGTGCGAATCGACATCCAGGAAGGCATAGCCGACCTGCTCTCCGCCCAGGGCTACGAGGGCGTCACGAATCGGCTGCTCGACGGGACCAACGAGGGCATCACGGTACGTCGCTATCCCGGCGCGGGTCAGAGCGATGAGGACATGGACGGCACGAGCCATGTGCCGGTGAATGTCCAGATCATCACGCGCCGGCTCTCTGAGGCGCAAGCCATGGATGAGGCCGACGCCATCCGCACGCTGCTGTACCACCGGCGCATCGAGAGCGCATCGGGCGGTTACACGACCGCCCCGCTTCACATATACATTGAGCCGCAGCGCATCAGGCTCGACAATTCGGGACTCACGTCCTTCGAGCTCATGGTGCAGGCGGACCTGACAATCTAGGAGGTAAAAGGCATGGCATATAACGACATCGGATTTGCGGAGAACTTCCAGTACCTTTTCATGATCGACACCACCCCGACCGGTACGGTACGTACCTGGGCGCGCATCGGAGCCGGCATCTCGAAGGTGAAGCCGGACGGCAACGAGGAGACCTCCTCCGACGCCTGGTTCGACGGGGACGGCTACAAGTCCACCGAGGTGACCGGGGCGCAGACGTCCTACGACTTCTCCGGCTCACGCAAGTACGGAGATCCCGCACAGGACTACGTGGCCTCCATCCGGGGGACCCTTGGCACGGGGCGCAAGACCAGCCTCAGGGTGATCGCACCCAACGGGGACATCGAGCAGGCAGCGGTCACCATCACCGACATCACCCCGGGTGGCTCCGGAAAGGCGAACGACAAGGCTGACTTCGAGTTCAAGGCGAACTACGACGGCGCGCCTACCTTCACCATCGGAGCCGCCACCACCTTCCCCACGTCGATAACGGCCACCGACGCGAGCGTCAAGGTCGGCGCCTCCGCGCCCATCGTGGCGACCATCGCTCCGGCGGGCGCGAGCCCCGCCCTCGTCTACGGCATCGACGACGACACCGTCGCGACGGTCGACGCGGCCGGCAACGTCACTGGCGTCAAGGTCGGCACCGCGAACGTCTGCGTGAAGAGTGTCGCCAAGCCCTCGGTCACCAAGATCGTGAAGGTCACCGTCACGACGGCCTAGGGCCCCTGGGTAACGCACCGCGCAACATCACATGAGGGGGAACGGGTGCCGCGCCGCCTCGTTCCCCCTCATCGTATCCGCGGCGCGAAAGGTGGCGCGCATTATGGAATCACTTGGAATGGGCAAGGCACTGCTTGAGTTCCGGCTTGATGACGATGAAGAGTCTCCGGCATACAGCGTCTCCCTCACCGACATCGCAACAGAGGATCTGTACAGGCGATGTGACGAAGCCTTCAAGAAGTCGGCACGTCTCATAAAGGCCATCGAAGCGGAGCACCCAACCGGCAAGCCTGAGCAGGACAAATTCATCAAGGCCACGGCGCGTCTGAACCTCTCGAAGATAGAGCGCCAGATCATAGAGGCGTGCGTGGGCAAGGCGGGGTATCTCAAGGCCCTCGACTGGGTCTCGGTCGTGCGCGAGGGGCGTGCGAGACAGAAGCCGCAAGACCTCGTCATGGCCATGTTCCCCCTTTTTGCGTACCTGCTCGAACAGGTAGCAGCCCAGGCGATGGTCACCAGGAAGGCCACACAGCGTCTTGAGGTGACTGCGGAGCAGCTACGCCACTACATGCCTGCCGATGCATTAAAGGCAGCGCTAGACGCTCCTGCGGACGACGTGGATGCGTAGCGCGGCACTCACAGACAACACGCACGGCGTCGCCGTGTGGCGTGGCCACCGCATCGCCATCCGCGACGATGCGCGCTCCGTGCTGCTCATCATCGAGATGTTCGCCGACGCCGACCTCACCCCCGAGGCCAAGAACGCGCTACTCCCCTCGATGCTCTTCCGCGACCCGGAGAAGGCGCTCGTCCTCGTGGCGACGGCCGACGACTACACCGACCTCGTGGGGACCGTCCTTTGGGACGTGTGCGGCCTCGACGTGACCGGTGCCCACTGCGTCGAGTGGGAAGAGCCCGTCATCGACTGGGCCGAGGATGCCGGCCGCATCAAGGCGACCTTGCTTGCTGACTACGGCCTTTCGTGGGATGACATCGCCGAACGAATCTCCTTCGCCGACCTCGCCGCGCTCCTCTCCGAGTGTGACTCGGAATCCCCGCTCGGGCGCGCCGTCCACTACCGGACGGCAGAGCCGCCCAAGCGCACCGAGCACAACGGGGACTACTGCGACGCGTGGCAACGTGCGCGGAAGTTCTACGCATTACACCGAAACAAGCAGGCTCCGGAAGATGACATGTCGGCTCAGTCGGAAGCCGTGGGGGATCTCTTCGCGGCACACAAACTAGCGGCGCAAAGGGAGGCGCGCCGCCATGGCTGACGGGACGGTAAAGATAAAGGCGACGCTTGACACGTCGAGCGTCAAGAGCGGCGTAGCAAGCATCCAGAGTAGCGTGGCTGGCATCAGCTGGGAGGGCATCAAGAACGGCAGCGTGGCGGCCAGCTCGCTGTCGAGCGCGATGCAGTCCGCCGGCACATCGATAACGGCGAACATCACCACACCCCTCGTCGAGGCGGCCAAAACCTCGTACGCGACGGCCTCCGACTTCGACACCACGATGCGCCAGCTCTCCGTGGCGACGGGCACCCCGATAGACCAGATGGACAGCCTCAGGCAGACTGCCGAGGACATGGGCGCGAGCACCATCTACTCGACGACCGAGGCCGGGGATGCAATGTTGGAGTTCGCCAAGGGCGGCCTCACGGCGGCGCAGATACAATCCGGCGCCCTAGACTCCTCCATGACGCTTGCGGCGGCTGGTGGCCTTGAGCTCGCCGATGCGAGCAGCACCATCGTCCAGGGGATGAACATGTTCGGCATCTCGGCCGAGAACTCCTCCGAGGTCACCACGGCCCTCGCTGGGGCCGCGAACGCCTCGACCGCTGACGTGTCAGACCTGGCCATGGGGTTGTCACAGTGCGGTGCCCAAGCGTCCATCTCGGGCTGGAACTTGCAGGACACCGCATCGGCCATGGCAGCCCTCTCCGACAAGGGCATCCAGGGCAGCGACGCCGGCACTTCGCTCAAGACGATGCTGCAGTCACTTGTGCCGACGACCGACACCGCAAAGGCCGCCATGGCCGAATACGGTCTTTCGTTTACCGACGCATCGGGCAACATCGACGACATGCAGACCGTTGCACAAAAGCTGCAGAGCCAGCTCGGCGGTCTTACCGAAGAGCAGAAGTCGCAGGCACTTACCACCATCTTCGGCAGCGATGCAAGCCGTGCGGCGGCCGCACTGATGGGCACGAGCGCCGAGAAGATGAAGACGTACGAGGACGCCACCAGGGACTCAAGCAACGCCACCGACATGGCGAGCGCCGCGACGGATGGTATGGCCGGGGCCCTGTCGAATGCCGGAGGCGCCATCAACAACGCCGAGATTGCGCTGGGTGACGCCCTGGCCCCTGCGGTCGCTGCAGTGGCAGACGTTGTCGCGGACCTCGCCAACGGGTTCACCTCGCTGGATGACTCGACGCAGATAATGATAGCCGGCGGGCTTGCCGTGGTGGCGGTCATAGGACCGCTGCTCGCAATCGGCGGACAGCTCATGGCCATGATACCCTCCGTGACCGCCGGGCTCGAGGGGGCGGGCGCAGCAGCGGGCACGGTGGGAGCGGGTGGTGCCGCAGCGGGTACCGGTCTCGGAGCGATGCTCGGGCCTATCGCCCTCGTCGTAGCCGCCATCGTCGGGGTCATCGCACTCATGACCTACCTCTGGAACACCAACGAGGCATTCCGTACTTCGGTCACGTCGGTCCTCGCTCAGGTGGCCACGCAGTTCCAGACGATGGTATCCCAGATACAGGCGGCAATCGCACCGATGGCAGCGACACTCTCCCCGCTCATCGGGCAGCTCGCAACCTCGCTAGCCCCGGTCCTCTCCGTGATATTCAGCGTACTGGGCACGATACTCACCGTCCTCATGCAGCTCGTCGGAGACTCCCTCACGCAACTCGCTCCCATCATCACGACGATACTGGCCGTTGTGATTACCGTCGTCACCTATCTCGTCGGGGCGCTGACGCCAGCCCTCCAGCAGATAGGCACCATGGTGTCGTCGGTGATGAACGACATCGCCTCGGTCGTATCCGGCGCCCTGGAGGTCGTCCGTGGAGTGTTCGACGTCGTCGTCGGCTTCATCGTGGGCCTCGTCACGGGCGACTTCACGCAGATGGGCTCGGGCGTCACGGAGATCATGAACGGGCTGTCCGATGTGCTCTCGGGCATCCTCAACGGCATTTCCGACGTCTTCTCGGGGGTGCTCAACACCATATCCAGCCTCGTGAGCGGAATCTTCTCCGGCATCTCGAACGCGATAAGCGACGCCATGGGTGGCGCGAAGAACACCGTGACCGACGCCCTCGATGCAATCGCCGGGTTCTTCTCGAACCTGCACCTTGAGCTTCCCCATATCAATCTTCCGCATTTCACAATCTCAGGATCGTTCAACCTCGACCCGGCGAACTTCAGCGTCCCGTCGCTCGGAATCGACTGGTATGCCAAGGGCGGCGTCTTCTCGGGCCCCAGTGTCATCGGAGTCGGCGAAGCGGGACCTGAGGCCGTGGCTCCTATCGACAAGCTGCAAGCCTACATCGACGAGGCCGTGAGCAGAAGCAGTAACGGCTCATCGAACATGAGCGAGGAGGGCATCGGGGCGGCGGTCGCGGCGGCACTCAAAGAGATGCTGTCCAGCGTCAAGACCGTGCGCATCGACAAGATCGTGATAGACGGCTCAAAGATGTCGAGTGCGGACTACGACGGCCTCATCGGAAGCATCCAACAGGCAGCGAGGATGGTGGGATAGCATGCGCATAAGCGGTGTCGTCACCATAGACGTCAACTACTCGGTCACGTGTAGACGCGACGGAGCCACGCTCTGGGCCGACCTCAACTGGTCGGCGACGATCACCTACTCGGGGTCGTGGATCTATTCGCAGATCGTCTATGGCAGCTTCAACGGGACGCAGTTCGCCATCCACGACGGTACGTCCCGGTGGTCCTACGGCGGCGTCGAGTCCGGCACGTGCACCATCAACTGCGGGAGCACGTGGGACGCCTACTCCGCCAGCGTCGGCCTGACGTGCTGGGAGGACGGCTACGGCGGGGTCACCGACTCGGTGGGACTGTCGTGGGGCAACGCCTACGCCGCGCCGGCCGGCGTGACCGGGTTCACCGCAACGCGCGTGTCCGACACCCGCACCGACCTCGCCTGGACCGACAACCCGACGGCACAGGCGCCCTATAGCGTCATCACCGTGTACCGCTCGACTGACGGCGGCGGCTGGGTGCAGATAGCGTCGCTCGGCGGAGGCGCGACGGGTTACAGCGACACCACGACCAGTGCGAACCATGCGTATTACTACTGCGCAAACGCTGCTAACGCCGCCGGGACCGGCTTCAGTGCCGCCTCCAACACCATCTACAACACGCCGGCAGCACCTACCATCGGCACCGCCACCAAGACCGGCACCTCAACGGTCACGGTCGCATGGACCGACAATGCCAACACGGAGAGCGCCTTCGAGGTTGCCCGCAGTGCCGACTCCGGTGCAACCTGGATAAGCATCAGCACCACCGTGGCGGCGGGCGTCACCAGCCATACAGATTCGTCGGCACCCGGCGGCACCGTCTCGTATCGCGTCCGCGCGACACGCGGAAGCCTCTCGTCCGCGTGGAGCGCTAGGAGCAACTCAGTCACGACGATCTGCGCTCCTGCGGCTCCCACTATCACCTCGGGATGGGGCACCTACTCCCTGACCGGTGACACCCTGCGCATCGCATGGCAGCACAACACGCTCGACGGCAGCGCGCAATCCAAGGCCGATGTCTACTACTCGCTCGACGGGGGCACCACGTGGGTGACCGCGACCGTCACCGGCACGACATCCTACAAGGACCTGCCCATCACGGGCAAAGCCGCCGGCGTCGTGGTCGAGGCCCAGGTGCGCACCTACGGCCTCTATGCATCGGCCGGCCCCTACTCCGCACTCGCGAGTACCACGCTGGCAGCAAACCCCCAGTGCAACGTCACCACGCCTGCCACCGACGGCACAGCCATCACCGACGTACCGCTTGTGGCGTCGTGGAGCTATACAGATACCTATACCCAAGCTGGATGGACGCTCCAGCTCTACAAAGCCGGCGAGCTCGTCAATACATGGACCGGTACCACCGAGACTTCATGCAGCATTCCGCTCGCCTATCTGCCGAACACGAACAGCTACTCGCTCACGCTCACCGTGCGCAGTGGCTCCGGTTTCACCGCTACAGCAAACCGCACCTTCGTGACGGCCTACGTACCCCCGACGGTACCGACCGTATCTGCGACATTCAACGCCGGCACCCTGTCGGTCGCTGTCTATGCCTTCGCAGGTGCAACGGGCACCAAGCCGGCCACGGACCACCTCTCCTTGCTGCGTATCGACTCATACGAAGGCACAGCCGACACCGTGGTCCTGGCCGACCCGCTCACGCCCGGAGCCACCCTCATCGACCGCGTGCCTCGCCTCGGACAAGATGTCACCTACCGCGTGGCCGCCGTAGCCGCCAACGGGGCCTACTCGACGACCGACAAGGTGGTGTCGACTGTCGTGGCAGGGTGGGTGGCCATCAACTTCGGGGATGGGCTCAGCAGTCTGTTGCGTGTACGCCGGAACCCAAGCCGCAGCATATCGGCCTCGGATGACTCTGAGGTACTCACCTTCGCCGGGAGGAAAAAGCCGGTGGTCTATACAGGGGAGCACACCATTCTCAAACACTCGCTCACCGCCACCGTATTCGACAGTGACGATGAATTGACTGCATTCCATCTCCTTGAATCGTGGCGAGGAGCAACGACGCTAAGAGATCCATTCGGCCTACGCACACATATCAAATGGACGGGCCTATCAGAGACAGATGGCGGGGGAATACATACCGTAAAACTTAAGCTCGACGGTACGGAGGTCGAGTGATGGCCTCCATCGACTGGCACATACCGAGGGAAGGTGTCTATCGGTTCCGCAGGGTGTCCTACGCGACCCGACAGGAGATCGAGGAGCTCTCCAGCATCGAACCCGGCGGCACCATCACACGCAACACCAACACCGACCTCAAAGAGAGCGGCAAGCTCACGGCTGTGGGCCCGCTCTCAATCGGAGACGACCTCATACGGATCTACTACGTGGTCGAGGACGACGATGGCGGCGAGGAGGCCATGGCCATAGCCACGATGCACGCCTCGGTCGAGTCGAGCACCTACACGTCAGCCACCGAGACCTGTACCGTGACGCTCTACAGCGCTCTGCTCACCTTGCAGGGGGCCGAGCTCACCGCATCGCTCACCATCCCGTCAGGTACCGTCGCGGTGTCCCAAGCAGCTGCGCTCATCACCGGCCTCGGGCTGCCCGTGATCGCGAGTCCGTCAGCTAAGGCGCTCACCGCCGACAGGTCCTACGATGCCGGGAGCACGTATCTCAAAGTCGTCAACGACCTGCTCGACTTCGCAGGCTACTGGTCTGCGCTCGTCGACGGATGGGGACGCGTCGTACTCGCCCCCTACGAGGCTCCCGCCGACCGATCGAGCGTGTGGGACTTCAGGGACGGAGAGAATTGCATCTATCTACCCGACGTGAGCACCACGACTGACGCCTTCTCTGTGCCGAACGTATGCATCCTCACGTCGAGCACATCAGGCGCCGGTCTCATCGGCACCTATACCAACGCGGACCCGGCATCACCCTACTCGACCGTCTCACGTGGCCGGTCGATAGCCATGACCGACACCGTATCTGATGCCGTGGACCAGGCAGACCTCGTGACACGCGCGAAGATCAAGCTGGCGACCGCGACGTCAGCCACAGAGATAACGACCATCAAACACGCCTATGCACCCGTCTCAATCGGGGACGTGGTGGGCTTTGCCTGGGGCAGACACTCGCTCGCATGCGACGGCAGCGTCCAATCACAAGACATCTCGCTCGTCCCGTCTGCCACGACCACGACGGTCCTCAAGCGAATATGGAGATGATCTCATGGGCCTGGTGAACGACCTCATCAACAAGAGCATCGTCGCACAAGCAGAGACGCCTCGCGACTCCTGGTCATTCGGCACCGTCATGGCCGCCCCGACGGCCGGCAAAGTGGCGGTCACCATCGACGGCGACACCACGGCGACGTCCATGGTCTACGCCTCTGCTCCCGCCGTCGGTGACCGCGTGGTCGTGATGCTGCTTGGCACCACTCGCATGGTGATAGCGGTCGTCGGAGGATGCCCCTACGCCGTCGGAGACTGGCTCACCACCGAGTCGGCTGTGCTCCCGTCAGTGAGGTGGCCCGGTACCACATGGGTTGCCATCACAGACCGAATGCCCATGGGCGCAAGCAGCACGTATCCAGTCGGATCGGTGGGTGGCGAGGCCGAGCACAAGCTCACTGGCGACGAAATGCCGTCGCACACCCATAGCCTCAGGTGGAACCAGCCCGACGGCAACGGCGGAGGCGCTGCGGCGGGAATCCCATACAACTACACCAACACAAACGTCATCGGATACGACTCCAACCCCGTGCTCTCCTCGGGCGGCGGAGCCGCACACAACAACCTGCCTCCTTATCAAGCTGCCTACATCTGGAAGCGCACGGCATAGCCCCGAGCGACGCGAGCCGCACGATAGACGCGGTAACGCGCGGACCAGAGTGACAAGCGGCACCAGCGCACGCTGTACCTATACAGGGAGGAGAGATCGTGGCACTGCAATATCAATCGTGCGAGGCGACGGAAACCTACATGGGGTGGGGTGTCAGCGTGTCGGGCAAGGCGGGGCAGTTCGCCGTCTCGGCCTCCTATGCCGGGGCCTCGTACGCGGTATCCGGCCTCGGGAGTCTTGCGGCCGCCCAGAAGGCCGCCGAGGACTACATCGACTCCACCACCCCCGACGGCTGTATCTCCACGTCCTACGCCATCACCGGAACGAGCTCGACGCTCGTGCGCGCGGCCGACGGGACCTGGTCGCTTGTGACGGACGGTACGTCGGTGGCCACCGGGCTCGCGACGGCTCGAGCGGCGCTCGCGAAGCTGCCGGCCCAGGCGGTGACGGCATGAGCTGGTCGCGTATCCTCTTCGGCTCCGACGATATCGCGGGAGCGATAGTGATCATCATCGCAATCGTTGGGTGTGTCGTCGCTCTCGTCACGTGGCTGTCGCAGCGCTCGCAGCGACGAGAGGGCGAAGTGACTGCCATGGCAGTACTCCAGACCACGGTCGGCAGCATCAAGGACACGGTTGTAGAGGTCAAGGACATGGTGGCCGAAGGCAATCGCCTCTCGCATGCCCATGACCTCGCCATCACGCAAGTCAGAGAGCAATACACCGCACTCGAGGAACGTGTCACCAAGGTAGAGGACCGATGCGAGATACATCACGAAGGGAGTAGACATGAAGGCAAGAATCAAGGCAGCATGGACATGGATTAAGGCTAACAAGGGGCTGGTGTCCAAGGTTGTCGCCATCACCGTTGTGGCAGGCAACAGCGTGGCGGCGGCGGTCGGTGTCAAGACGGGAGACATCACATCCGACCAGGTGTACGGCATCACGACCAGTGTGCTCACCATCGCAGGCTTCGGACTGGCAGCGTGGAAGAACTTCAACTTCACGAGTGCTGCCCAGACAGCCCAGAACGTGCTCGAGGCACTCAAGGACGGCAAGATCACAGCCGAAGAAGTGGAGTCCCTGCTCTCGGGCGTGGAACAGATTGTGGCCACGGCAGCGCCCAGCACGGATACCAGCACGACCGACGCTATCGGCACCATCACGCCCGACATCCCCGCAGCCGATGGCGACGGCAAGGGGAGTGAGTAGCTATGGACTGGGACAACCTCATAGCCGACACGGAGGACATCCTCACCGTCCACTACTCCGAAGGCAGGCAGGGCCACACCATCGACAAGGTGATCGTCCACTACAACGACGGCAACCTCACCGTCGAGGACTGCTACCGCGTCTGGCAGAGTCGCGAGGCATCCGCCCACTACCAGGTGGAGGAGTCGGGTCGCATCGGACAGCTCGTCTACGATGCCAACACCAGCTGGAACTGCGGCAAGTGGGTGCCGAACTGCGAGTCAATCGGCGTGGAGCACGCCAACCAGCCTGACGGCACGATCACGGACGCCTGCCTCGACGCAGGTGGCCACCTTGTGGCGGCAATCTGCAGGAAGTACGGCCTCGGTCGTCCCGAGTGGCTCGTCAACGTCTTCCCGCATAGCTACTTCGTAGCTACGAGCTGCCCCGGGGAGATCTACGGGAGCCAGAAGGACGCTTACATCGCATCGGCCCAGCGCTGGTACGACTCCATGACAGGCACTATCCCTGCACCTGCGCCTACGCCCGCACCTGCTCCCACCCTCATCATCGACGGCGATTGCGGTTCCAAGACCTGCACCGAGTGGCAGTCACAGCTCGGCTGCCAGGTTGACGGCGATATCACGGGCCAGTGGAGCGGTAATCAGCGGTACACGAGGGCTGCGAGCTGCATCACGGACTGGTCCAACGTCGGTCAGAGCGATGCCGTCATGGCCATCCAGCGCAAGGTTGGCGTCGACCCAGATGGATACTGGGGCCACGATACCTCAGGTGGAATCCAAGAGTATCTCAACGACCTCGGCTACGGGCTCGTCGTGGACGACGACTTCGGGCCGAAGTCCGCGAGTGCCCTGCAGCAGTCGCTCAACGCCGGACAGTGGCGATGATCTTCCTCGCCGGCATCGCCGCGGTGGTGCTCGTGATGGTCGTCATCCCCCTGCTCATGTGGCTGCGGCAGTGATGGGCCCACTTCATTTTTCCGACCACGTTCTAGGCCATTAGTAGATAAGGAGTTTGCTATGGATATTAAGAATACGGCCACACTTATGGCAAGCAGTGACTACAAGGACCGCTTCAAAGCCGAGTACGCGCAGCTTTCCATCCGCACGGAAAAGCTCAAGTCCATGCTTGAACGTCTTGACGCTGGGACGCTTCCATTCACTCCGGACACGCCGAAAGACATGCTCGAAGGGCAACTTACAGCCATGACCGAGTATCTCAGAATCCTCGGAGAACGCGCTCGAATCGAAAACGTCGACCTTTAGGCAAACACACGACCACGATCTAGAGGCCCTCACTCTGCGGGGTGGGGGCCGTTTCTTCATTTATGCTCTCGGAGCTGAGAACGTCGGAGAACATCGGAAGCAAGGTGCCTTATTATTTCCGATATCATCCAACTTTTCCGAAAGATACCAGCTAGTGCATGGTGCCCGAGGTGGGAGTCGAACCCACACGGGGTTTCCCCCTGAGGTTTTTGAGAGCACAGCATAAATGTGTTTCCGCTGTTAGATGCCACTTTTTGCTATTGACTTTCATCTTTTCTAACTGGCGTTTTCATGACGAACGTCGGAGAACGTCGGTGCACGCTATTCCTCCGAGGCGAGCCCGCGCGACACTGCGGAGGCGGCCGTGGCCATATCCTCCGGGGTTGGGTTCAGGTAGTAGCCGTACTCGACCTCGGAGCTATGCCCCTGAGCCTTGGCGGTCAGACGGGGGTCGACCCCGGACGAGAGCATGAGAGTCGCGTTGGTGTGACGCAAGTTCATCAGCCTGATACGACGCATCCCCCCGAGCGCTCCCCCAGGAGCGAACAGGGCCGTCCAGCGACGGCCGACCTCGTCAGGGTTCGCCAGCGTCCCGTCCTTGCCCGCCACTATCGGGCCGTCGGGCATCGAGCGCCTCAGCGCCGACGAGAACGGCTCCCCCGCAGCCGCCGTGCGGACGCTCTGAGGGTTCTTCGTGCGCTTGAGGCCGTCCTTACACGTGTACGCCTTGTCGACCCTCACGAACGCCGTGAGCGCCTCGTTGCCGTCCATGAGGAGGGAGTCCTTGTACGTCACGTCGGCACCCGTGACAGCCATAGCCTCCTCCCTTCTGAGTCCCGCCCCCGCCATGAGGCAGAAGACCGGCAGCAGCGGAGACGTCGCCGCCTCGAGCCTCGTGAGTGCCTCGAGCACCTCGCGGCCTCCCCACACCTCCGGCTTATCCCTAGGGGCGGACGGCAGCGGGATCCTCCGGCGCAGCGGCTCGTCCTCCAGGAAGCCGTAGTCGTATGCGGCGCGCATCAACTGCTTCAGCAGCTTGACGGACTTCCTTGCCGTCTTGGCGCCGTCGATGCCCCACGCCCAGGCGCGCACGTCCCCGTCACGCACAGCGTCAAGCGGGACCGCTCCCCATCTCGGGAGGACGTGGGATCGGAACGTCGACTCGTAGCCGTAGACCGTTACGTTGGCGCGCCCCTGCTTCCGCAGCCCAGGGACGAAGTAGAGCCGGAAGAACGTCTCGACGGTCATACCGTCGGCCTCAGCCGGAACCTCCCCCATGCGCTCACTGATGGCGTAGAGCTCGGCTCGCGCCTGCGCCTCGGTGCCGCGGACGGTCTCACGGATGACGCGCGGCTCTCCGCTCGGGAGCCTGCCACATTGCTTGCGAATCTCCCAGACGCCGGGCGTGCGCTCATACATCGACCCTAGCGGGTCGCGCTTGCTGCTAGAATGTGCCATGACAACCGTCTCTCGCAGTGTGTTGTCGCGCCCCGTTGCTGTTCGAGCAGTGACAGGGCGTTTTGCTATCCCTATGACGCCTTTCGTATCCGTCCCCCAACCGGAAGGCAAAGACTAGGACCGAGCACGAGCATCTCGTTCGCAGTCCTCCTCGTTGCCGCGCTGTACCCGACCTCGATCTCGGACACGGTGACGTCCCACTCGTCACATGGGGAATAGAGACTCGTCACGAGATCGTCCTCGTCATAGGTGACCATCCACTTCCCTACATAGGCCCGGACATCGTCGCAGAGCTTGCGATGCCTCTCCTCGTCGAAGCTGTTGACATAGAGCCCCGGCCCCTTCTCCACGTACGGCGGATCGAGATAGAGAAGCGAGCTCTCGGGAAGCTTCTTGGCCACGTCGCTCATAAAGTCGTGTACGTCGAGGTTGTGGAGCTCTATCGTGTCAGCTCTCGCGGATATCTCCCGAACTTTCCTTGAGAGGTCATCGCGGTTGAAGCGGGCGTCCATCTTGTACGCTCCGCGCTGTTCGAGCCCGCCGATGACGCCGCCCGAGAGGATTCCCGAGCGATTCGTCCTGTTCAGATAGAACGCGGCCTTCCCGAGTTCGAGCGAGGCTACCTTCCCAGACTGGTATACGTCGCGCTGAGTCTTCCACTCATCAACAGTGAGGGGGGCGTCGGATATGAACGTGCAGAGGTCATCGGAATGGTTGACGATGGCGTCCCACGCGCTGTAGACGGCAGGGTCGATATCGTTGAGGACGATGCGGGAGACACGCCCTTTGAGGAGGAGCTTCGCGGCCAGCCCAGCCCCTCCGCAGAATGCTTCTGAGTAGGTGCAGCCAACGAGGTGGTTCTCCTCGATGAGGGAATCTACGAGCGGGTAGATCTTCGACTTTCCCCCGGGGAACCGGAGTGGCGTGTACGTGATGGGCATGGTGGCACCTCCTTAGACAATCGTATCCGTCATGGCCACGCTTGGCCATAGGTCACTAGCTGCGGCAGTCAAGCATCGAACTGATTACTTTATATGTCTTGTCCCAGAGCAGAATGAGCGACTTCCCATCTGGCCAACCCGACGTTCCGTGTGCAATCGCACTCAGCGATGAGAGGGTGACCGATTCCGCATCCTTGTTCTGCGCGAACTTCCTCATATAGTCGACATCGTTGTTGCTTATCCTACTTCCCTCATCTTTGACAAGCTCATTGCACGCTCGTTGGATCCTTGCCGAGTACGTGCCGGGAAGGCTCTTATACTCCTCTGCACTAAGTTTGTCCTTAAGGTAGTAATCCGTACTCAGTTCTATGAGAGATCTCATCAGCAAACCGCACGCCATCGGGTACTCGTTGGCTTTAATGCTCTTGAGTTCACGGTGAATCTCGGCTATATGAGACTCCCCAGCCGTATTGAGTGGGCACCCGCTTCTCGGCGCGACTGTCGAGCGTCCTGTTGGATATGATCTCGCGATACCACCTTGAACAGTGTCCTTGTCATCTGCGCTTGTGTCAGACGAACTCAGGTTGTCTAGAGCGCCCTGGACTTGTTCGTCTTCATCTTGATGGTCCAGCGATTCGTTCAGCAGAGAAAGCCGTTGAGCCTTAGAGTTAATCGCACGTTCTCCCTTGTTAGCGATGACCCCGAGAGCGTAGCCAATCGAAGAGTCCTTTGTCCCATCGTAGTAATAGCCACCATCGCCATTTTCTTCGATACCGAGAGAGAACCTCACTTCTGGTGATCCGAAGAACCTGTCGAACGTCGTCTTCGGAATAGAGGATAAGTTCAACCTCTGCATAGCCCCTGGTCTGAAGTACTCTTCGAGCTGGCTTCTCAGTGAGAGTAAGTGATTCTTCCTGCCCGATGATCCCTCTTCGAACCTCGCCTTCTGCGTTGGGTTCCACGGGACGAGACCTTCCCCTCCGCCGGGCCCGTTGTGTCTGAGACGCTTTATGCGATTGATCTCCTCTATGTCTTCGGTTACGTAGCACAGCGGCGTCACCGAGGACATCTTCTCGGAGAACCTTGCAAACATCGGAGCAAGATCAGAGTACCTCTCTGGAAGTATGGTCTGGTCGAGTGACAACATCATTGCCGTCGTCCTTCGGTTCCCCTCCTCGACAAGGTACTTTCCGCCTTCAATGGGCCTTACGACGAGTGGCTCGTTGCCTATAAACCCATTGGATGCGATTGAGCTCGCAAGAGCAACAAGTCGGTTCGTCCCAGCTTTCTTCTGGTCACTGAGCATCTCGAGGATGACTCCAGAATCGGCTCCATCAATGGCAGGTATACGCGGATTCTCCGGACTAAGCACAAGAAGACTAACAGGAATGCGGGCAATCCCATTTTTATCGACCTTGATGCCCATAAATCTCTCCTACTCCATCTACTCCGCCAACTCACAAGCTGGTCATGCACCTACTGCACCTTGTACTCTGCGGACTTGTAGATAGAGACCGTCGAACCGTCCGTCTTGACGAGCTCGACCTTATGAGTCCCAGACTTGAGCGCGTCGCCCTGGAGAGAGAAGGTCTGCTGGGTACGCTGCCCGGCGTTCATGGTCGTGTTCTCGATGCCGTCGACGTAGACGGTGCACGCCGATCCATCCATGCCGTCGGTGTCAATCTCAATCTGCAGGAGCGATGTGCTCGACTGCACGGCAACCTCGGGGACATTCCCGTTCTCAGACGTGCCGCCGGCGGTGCGCAATGTCATCGTGCCGGCACCCGTGTCGACGCACCCGGACCCGTCGAAGTCCTTGGCCGTCGTCGTCGACTCGTCCTTCGCCGAGGACGACGCAGATTCCGACGTCGACGCAGAAGACGATGCCTCCGTGCCCGTCTGCGAGGTGCTTCCACACGCCCCCAGTCCCAGCGTAAGCACGATTGCACCTGCGAATACGATTCCCTTGTTCATCCCTAATCCCCTTTCGATAGCGGCTCGTGCCATCCGGCACGAGCCTCCTACACTATCTCTCCTTGCCCATTTGAGTCTTTGTCCCTGTCCTCTTTCAATTTCGTCCAGGCAGTCTCCAGCAGGTCGTTGCATCCACCAAGCGAATCACGCGCCGATGAGGTGAGGTCCCATCTGTCCATGGTCGTACTAGTCGGCTCGAAGCAGAGGAACGAGATGATATCCCTGCATTCGTAGCGGAAGGCGGCCCTCGTCTCTCGTCGGAGCTCGACGGGTCCATAGAAAAGCAGCCTCGCGAGGACCTCCTTGTCCTCGAACTCCATTGACATCACTGTCCCGCGAAGCTCGGATAGGCGCGCTGCCCTCCTGCGTGCGGCCTCGGCAGCGTCTGCGGACTTTTTCTCCGCAGCCTCCTCGCGCTTCTTGGCGTCCGCGACGTCGGACTCGGCCCTTACCCTCGCGTTCTCGACGGCTGCGGCCACGAGGGAGTCGTGCTCGTTCGCCCTACGCCCGGCTATGTACCCGAAGGCAGCTCCGAGGCCGAATACGACGGCTGCGAGCACGAGCAGAACGTACCCGTTCGAGACGTCGATGCCGGGGTTCCCGAGTATTCCCACGACAGTCAGGACGGCGAGGACGACCGACCAGAAGCGCTTTACGCAGTCCACGACGATCTTCCGGTACTTGCCCCTCACCTACCTTGCGCCCCCTGCCTGAACACGAGCAAGTTCGGCCACATTTAGAGATTCGCCCGCCGAATTGCGGGCCATGACCAGAAGTGCATGCCGGTTCTCCTCCGTGGAGCCCTGCCAGCAGCGGTGAAGTTCGGCCTCACGAGGGTCCGAGAAGACCTGCCCGACCTCGTGGCCGGCTATCTCGTCGATGGAGCAGTCGAGGGCCACGGCGCAGTCGTACGCCTGGGCAAGGGACATCATGGCCTGACCAGTCTCCCAAGACTTATAGGTGAACTTATTCACACCGAGACGTTCTGCAAAAGCATCTCGATTCTTATAGCCTGCCTTTTTTCTTAACTCCATTAAACGGAGATTCATATTGTCTCCCATCACCTCATGCGACGGTCAAATCATACAGTTTCAATCTCCATTATTCAATCTGATTATCCATTTCTTGTTGACAAGGATATTAATATTGTCTATCTTGTCTGTAAGCAGATAACTAGATTGTCTGTTTCGAACCGTTAGGAGGTTTCGTGGAACCACTGGGGTCGGACGAGAGGGGCAGAGACGCGAGTGTCGTCGAGGTGCCGTTCGTCGTGGGGACGTTGCTCGCACTCGCCTCGCTGGTGACGCCCGAGGGGCCACGCGAGGGCCTGTTCCTCATGGGCTGCTTCCTGTTAGGGGCGGCGGCGGGAGCGTTCGGGCCATGGACATCGGGGGGAGGTGACCGATAGATGAGGGGACTGGACAGGCGCGCGTTCTCGAACCGCCTGGCCGCGTTGCGGGCCGAGCGCGACATGACACAGGAGCAGCTCGCTGAGGCGAGTGGCGTCGGCGTGAACTCCATCGCCCGCTACGAGAGCGAGCTGAACGGACCGAGCCTCGACGCGGCGTGCAAGCTCTCCGACGCGCTGGGCTGCTCGCTCGACGTGCTCGCGGGGCTCACGAGCATCACGGGATAGCAGGACGGTCTAGGCACGGAAGGAGGAACAGATGGTTCACCACTACATCACCAGGTACGAGGAGGACGGACGCCGATGGGTCGTCGCGTGGATCCAGATCGACCTCTTCGGGAGGTGCTGGTGCCTCTCGCAGAGGAAGGCGGAGATAGGGGCCGCCGCATGAAGGGAGAGTCGCTGACCTGCTCGGTCGAAGAGTTCGGCGAGGCCGTCGGCTTCGGAGCGAACCAGGCGAGGGCGGTGTGCGCCGGGGAGTTCCCTCCCCCGCTCGTCTGGTCGGGAGAGCGTCAGAGGGTCATACGGGCGGAGATACCGGGATGGCTCGTCGAGTACGGCAGGTGGCAGCGTCAGAAGAGAGGGCTCGCTCCGATTCAGCTTGGCGGCCACGGAGACGAGCCGAAGGAACAGCCGCATATGCGGCTCTACGAGGAAGGATAGCACATGGGAGATTCGGGAGCGGCCTGGGAGGAGCCCGGGTACGACCTCACGGTCGGCCAGGTCGTGCGCCGCGAGCGCACGGCGTCCTATCCCCTGCCCCTCAGGGCGCAGGACCGGGAGAGGCTCTTCGCAGAGTGGGTCTCGCGGAACGGCGAGGCCGTCCGCTGGATGGAGTCGAGGGCCGTGGCGCTTGAGGGCCGGGGCATGCGCGTCTCGGCGAAGTACCTGTTCGAGGCCGTCAGGTACGAGACGGGGATCAGGCTCGCGAGCGTGCCGTTCCTCGACGCCCGCGGCGAGACGCACAGGTACGGCGCGAACAACAGCGACACGGCGCTCTTCGCCCGCTGGCTGCTCGGGCGGCACCCCGGCATGCGCATCGAGCGCAGGGGCTCGTCGTGCGACGGGAAGGTGACGGCATGAGCGCCGAGGAGGCCGACTGGCTGCGCGAGCAGCTCCGGGTCACGGCCGGGGCGGCGCTCGGGGCCGCGCTCGTGTTCGCGCTCCTGTTCCTCGGGTGCGCGCTGGCATAGGAGATGTATGCGCCCCTGGGGCGCGGATTGGGAGCAGGGATGAAGAAGAGGGAGATCAAGAGGGTGCTCGACGGGGCGGTAAACGCGCTCGACGGCGCGCACGTCGTCACGGGCGGCCCGAAGGGCGACTCGGAGGAGGCGCTCGCCATCAAACATCGCGCCGAGGACATGGTCGAGGGTGCGATGCTCGGGCTCGCCGTCGCGGCGGTGCTGCTCGACGACGACGTGCCCGACATGGGCGCGGGCGACGTGGTCGACGCCGTCATGGCCCACGTGGCGGGGTCCCTCGGGGCGCGCGCCGACGGGAGGGGCGAGGATGCCAACGCCGCTGATTGACACGCACAGCACCATGGGCTACCGCGAGTGGCGCAGGGTCACCGGGAAGCCCGAGCCGCCCGAGGACGGGGGCACGCAGCTCACCTTCGTGGTCATGTGCCCGGCCGGCAC
>Ga0160425_1000908_pt1 | contig 32524 bp, 25 predicted proteins | sample BioMet8_FD_108193 | JGI IMG/M metagenome (GOLD analysis project Ga0160425, IMG submission 108193) | Microbial communities from bioreactor (seeded with sewage sludge) at Lawrence Berkeley National Lab, California, USA - Biofuel... | ecosystem: Engineered > Bioreactor > Anaerobic > Unclassified ...
GTCGATGGTCTTGGGGATGCAGACCAGCGGGATGCCAAGGGAAGAGATTTCGTGGGCCGCCCCCAGGGTTCCGTCGCCTCCGATAACGACAAGCGAAGCGATCCCCTGGGACTCCATGACCCGGCGGATCTTTGTTACTCCCTCAGGATATGCGATGGGATCGGTCCGTGAGGTCCCGAGGATCGTCCCTCCCCGGGAAACGATCCCGGAGACCGATCGGTCTGTCAGCGGTACGGTGTCGTTTTCAATGAGCCCCAGCCACCCGTTCCTGATGCCGGTGACGGTGTAGCCCTGTTTGATCCCGCTGCGGACGACCGCCCGGATCGCGGCATTGAGCCCCGGACAGTCCCCGCCTCCGGTCAGGACGCCGATGGTATCTGTCATATCTTCACCTGCATTCCCGTTCCCGGTTGAGGGTATCGTGCCCCACGTACATGAGGGTTTGGATCCTATTTTCAGGAATGAAGGAGTCTAGGGAAATCCCGACGAAGGCTGGTTATCTCTGGCGGAGGGGATATCACCCGGTTTCGGAAATATCCGGTGCAAAATATCTGGCTGGATCTGCATCTTTCTGAACCGGTTGTATGGATTTTTGCTGTAGGAAGTTATCCCCCGTTTCCGTGGGCACATTCCCTGACAAACCGAAACGGGATCTCCGATCATTCTTGGATCGCCTCCGTGGCATCTTAAAAGAGATCTTATCGGGAGTTATTTTTGACCGGACTGTACTGTCTGCGGCATTTTGTTACCCGCGCCGTGGATCTTTTCGTCCTCGCAGGGAGTGAGGGAATCTTTGCCGACTCGGTACCGGTGCCAGGACCGGTCCGGCTCCACTCCCAGAGTTAGGAGGCGACTGTCCCTATGTACGGAAGCTGTCGGAGTCCGGTAAGTTGTTGCCTGTCCGTATCCTCTCTCGGGAGATTCCGTAGCCCGGATCCCGTATCCACGTTCTGTCAGATCCACATCCTCGCGCCAATCTAAAAAAAACCCGGCTTCCTGAACGCTGCTATTAGGTGATATTTTGTTCGACGGTAAAAATCCAAAATACCCTGAATTCATGTCGGTTTTTGGCGGATCGCGGTCGGATCTGTGAGAAAACCAGGGAATCCGAGTTCACTACGGGTCCGAAATATCGTATCCTCCCGAGACTCTCCGGTCGGGGGTACCTGGCCGGATCCCCATATCTTCTTTTTATCAGATCTGCCTCCTCCCGCCTGTCCTTAAAAAACCAGACTGCCAGAACGCTGCTATTAGGTGATATTTTGTTCGACGGTAAAAACCCAAAATACCCGGAACTCATGTCGGTTTTTAATGGATTGCGGTCGGATCTGTGAGAAAATCGGGGAATCCGGGTTCAGTGCGGGCCCGGAAAACCGTATCCCCCCGGGGTGTCCGGAGAAGTTGTCTACGAGGGAGTCATTTTTAAATAATTTTCAGGAGGAAGATACCGGTCTCCCGATCAGGGATCATCCCCCTGAAATGATCGTCCCGTCTGCTGCCAGTTCCCGTATCCCTACAGAATCGATGCGGAAGAACCGCCAGGTTCCGTACCGGTTGTAATACCAGACTTCCCGTGAGACCGGGCCTCCCTGCGGCAGCAGACGGACCTGCGAGAGCAGGTCCCCGTACCGTGTTTCAAACGCAGTTGCCGGCACATGAAGGCACTCCTCTTTCTGGATCGTGACCGCTGCGAGAGATCCGGGGCTTGTTATCACGAGATCCAACAGGGTATCCGGCCCCGGTTCGATCATGCCGACCGTTCCCCGGAGCCGTGCTAAGGCTAGCGCGAACGCCCGGCCCCTGAGCGGGTGGCGGCCCCGGGTCATGGCTGATTCCTCCCGCAGCCGGATCCCGCGAACCTGCCGTTTCCCTGCCTATCCTCCGGGACGTGCGGGCTGTTTGATCCGGTGGCATTGCGAAGCGGCCACCTCTCCACCTCCCTCTTCACGATCTTTCCCCCGACTGTGTTTTGTCCGTTGGCTGTGTTGTTCCGTGCCGTGTGGCCTCAAGGTCGTCTACCCGGTACTGGAGATCGTTTATCATGCCAAGCAGTAATTCGGTAACGTTTTCGAGCCTGTTGGAGAGCTCGCGTGCCTGCATGCAGCGCACGGCATCGTCATCGCAGGAGCGGATCCGTACTTCCCGATTGTCCCGCTGCGACCGTTTTTTTACCGGCACCGGTTCTAGGCCCGGGGCCGGGCTGATATCGTGGAGGGCAGTTACCCGCTCTACCAGCTGCACATGTTCCTCCCGAGTTTTCTGCGGCGGTACCGGATCATCCTCGCATATGTGCCTGCGCCCCCAGTTGAGTTCTTCGTTTTCCTGCCCGTTCCCGACCGCACCACCGGATGTTTTCGCATCCGGGCCGGCCACATAATCTCCCTTTAATCCAGATACTTTCACATTTCACGCTCCTTTTTATTGTGTTCCACGCCGATCCTGCCTGCCATACCGGGCATCAGCCGGTTTCCCGTAAAAATACCAAAAGCCGTTTAACGCCATGGCCGGGAAGGGCTGCAACAAGCAGTATTCATCCCCCGTCCTTTTCCCGGGCAAAAATGGCAGGAAGTAAGGTACCCTGCCCGGGAAAAGAGCCGGCAGTTTTTCCGCCCGGTCCGGCGGTTACCGTCGTATGGCAAAAAGGGCGGGCATAATGGTACCGGTCCGGGAGCCCGCAGTTACTGTCCCGGCGCCGGGTATCGTTTCATACATTTCCTTATCGGGAACAAAAAAGATTCCAAAGAGTCCGCACGCAGCAAGTATCATCAGGCAGCAGAACCCGGCGAGCCGGGCCGCAGCTCTCTTTGCGGACTCGAAACGTCGGAATTCGAACGCCAGCTGTGTGCAGAAGCTTGCGGACATATTTTCCCTGGTTTTGAGGTTGAGAGGTTTGGCATTTATATTGGGAGGATGGGGGAGGTTAGGGCAAAAAGGGGGGTATACGGGTCAACTACCGTGCGGAAACCTTACGGTTACAGAGCATTGGTTTACCCGAGGTAGATTACTAAAAGGTGTCGGAGTGCTATTCTCCTTGGAGAAAAAGGAGTGCAAACCCGTGTCTGGTAAAGACAGGACTTGGTATTAACCGCGGAATAGGCAATGCCATTGACGGCAGATATCAAAATAGTATAAAGACAAATTAGAATACACAATTTAGCATAAGATGAGATGTGTCATATGAAAATATCCGTTGTTGGCGGAGGATATGTAGGTCTTGTGACCGGGACGTGTTTTGCGGAGCTCGGGCATGACGTTACCATAATTGAGATCGATCCGGAAAAAGTCCGGGCGATCAATAACTGCCAGCCGCCGATCTATGAGGCGGGTCTTGAAGACCTGTTAAAGAAGAATGCCCGAGGGAGACTTCATGCAAATACCGGGTATGAATCAGTCTCATCAGCGGAGATTGTGCTCATTGCAGTGGGGACTCCACCAAAACCGGACGGCAGCGCAAATTTATCGTATATTGAAGCGGCAAGTGCCTCAATAGGAAAAGCCCTGAAGGACAACCCTTCGTATTGCGTTGTCGTTGACAAGAGCACCGTGCCCCCGGGAACCACGGAAAAGATCATAAAACCGGCGGTGCTGAAGGCATCCGGCAAGACTGAAAAAGAGATCGGTTTTGCCATGAATCCTGAGTTCCTCCGAGAGGGGAGGGCAGTTGAAGATTTCCTTAACCCGGACCGGATCGTGATCGGTAGTAGCAATTCCCGGGCAGGCGAGCGTGTTGCAGAAGTATACAAGAATGTCAAGGCCCCAGTTATCCGCACGGAAATAACGGCAGCGGAAATGATCAAGTACACTTCGAATGCGTTTCTTGCAACTAAAATCTCATTTTCCAATGAAATTGGGAATATCTGTAAAAATCTCGGGATCGATGTCTACGATGTCATGCAGGGTGTGGGCCTCGATCGCCGGATCGGCCCATTATTCTTAAACGCCGGTGCAGGATTTGGGGGCAGCTGTTTTCCCAAGGATGTCTCGGCACTGGTGTCCCTTGCAAAAGAGAGCGGGGAAAACCCTGTGCTTCTCGAATCCGTTCTCAAAGTTAACGAACAGCAGCCGCACCGGATGATCACCCTCCTGAAAAAGCGGGTTGGATCGCTGAACGGCAAACGAATCGCTGTTCTTGGTCTTGCCTTTAAGGACAACACGGATGATATCCGGGACTCACGGGCGATACCTGTTATTCACGAATTAGTTCATAATGGGGCACAAGTTGCTGCATATGACCCCATGGCAGCACCTAATATGCGGAAGATCTATCCCGATATCGAATATTGTTCATCTGCTGCTGACGCACTCCGTGGAGCCGATGCGTGTCTTGTGATGACCGAGTGGTCGGAGTTTTCCCGACTCGATAAGGAATTTGATTTGATGGCGTACAAAGTGATCATTGAGGGACGGCGGATTTTATCCTGGAAAGATGCAGAGGGGATCTGCTGGTAATCCGGCAAAATCTGGTGGTTGAATGAAACAGTATCAAAAAGTACGGAAAGTCGTCATTCCCGCTGCCGGACTCGGGACACGGTTTTTACCGATAACAAAAGCCCAGCCCAAGGAGATGCTGCCGGTTGTCGACAAGCCGGTCATCCAGTATGTGGTTGAAGAGGCGATCCAGTCCGGAATTGAGGATATCCTCATCATCACCGGCCGGAACAAGCGTGCCATTGAGGATCATTTTGATCGCTGTTTTGAACTTGAGGCAAAATTCAATAACCACAAAAAGAACGAGTTTTCCGAATCCCTTGAATCGCTTTCCGAGTTCCCGGACATCCATTTCATCCGGCAGCGGGAGCAGAGAGGCCTTGGCGATGCCGTGCTCCATGCCGAGCGACACTGCGACAATGAACCGTTTGCCGTGCTGCTGGGCGACACCATCTGTATCTCTCCTGAAACTGCCGGTCCATGCACCCGCCAGATGATCGATGCCTACGATAAATACCAGCGATCAATTATCGCGGTGGAACCCGTTCCTCAGTATAAGATCCGTGATTATGGTATCATCGATGGCAGGGAACTGGAAAAGAACGTTTATGAGATCCGTGACATTGTGGAAAAACCTGCACCGGAACATGCGCCGTCCAACCTCGGCGCGATCGGAAGATATATCCTGACACCGGATATTTTTTCCCTGTTGCATGACGGAGTTCCCGGAGTTGGAGGGGAGATCCAGCTCACCGATGCACTAAAGAGGCTTGATAAGCCTTTAGGTCTTGTCACCAACTGCCGGCGTTACGATATCGGCGACAAGCTGGGTTGGATGAAATCCAGCATAGAACTCACGCTCGAACGTGAGGAGTTTGCCGGGGATCTCCGGCCGTTCCTTACCGAGCTTCTCAAGCGGTGAACACCAATGACTTTTGACACACGGGAAGAACTTGAAATAATACGCAAGAACCTTGGTGATATTTCCTTTGAAGACCGACGGGTGCTGGTGACCGGTGGTGCCGGGTTCCTTGGTTCCTGGATGTGCGAGTACCTGCTCGACAATGGTGCATCGGTTATCTGTATCGATAACTTTGCAAGCGGCCAGCGGGCCAATGTTCAGCCCCTTATGGAGAACGAGCGATTTCGGTTCATCGAGCACGATATCTCCGAACCCGTTGCAATTGATACTCCCCTCGATTATGTATTCCACATGGCCAGCCGTGCATCGCCGTTTGAGTTCGAGCACTACCCGATTGAAATCCTTCGGGCAAATACTCTGGGTGCGATGGTCGCGCTCGATATCGCAAAAAAGTGGAATGCCCGGTTTGTCTTCACCTCCACAAGCGAAGTCTACGGGAATCCCGACATCGTTCCGACTCCTGAGATCTATCGCGGGAACGTCAACCCGATCGGGTTACGCGGGTGTTACGATGAGGCCAAGCGTTGCGGGGAAGCTTATGTTGTCGCGTACCGCCGCCAGCACAAGCTCAATGCCCGGATCGCCCGGATCTTCAATACTTACGGTCCCCGTATCCGCATGGATGGGATCTACGGGCGGGTCATTCCCCGGTTTATCGACCAGGCAATATCCGACAAACCAATCACGGTATTTGGTGACGGCTCCCAGACTCGGAGTTTCACCTACGTTACCGATCAGATCGAGGGGCTTCTCCGGCTTGCCTCTCTTGATGCTGCACAAGGGCAGGTCATCAATATCGGTAATGTTAACGAGATCACCGTTCTTGAACTGGCAAAAAAAGTGATTGCCCTTACCGGGTCGAAATCTGATCTGTCGTTCCACCCGCTGCCTGAAGATGATCCTCTCCGACGCAGACCTGATGTGACAAAGGCTAAAGAGATTTTGGGATGGGTGCCGAAGACGCCGCTGGAGATTGGGCTGGGGAGAATGATTGAGTGGATAAAACAGCTCTAATTTTTTAGAATGTTTTGAAAATCTTCCCTGTTAACCGCTCACGGATACATGCCATATTATCACTACAGTCCGACTGCACTCAATCAGGAATCCTTTTTTATGAGCATCTCTCCAATTAGTCCTGAACAGAATGAGGGCATTTTTTGAGAAAAATACATCCATTGTCGCAGCTCTTGCATACCTGGTAATTGCTGTTCTCGCATTGCGGGATGCCTTGTTTTCTGATGGCTCAATAGGGTTCCTCCACGATTGGGTGTTTCCGATATATCCGGAACAGTCCGGTCAGTTTCTTGTTGTTGCGTTCAGTGCCTGGAATCCTGCAGCACTGGGATCTTACTCATTTGCAACAGATGCGGCATTCAAACTGATTCTTGGGTTCTTCGCGATACCTTCCACGTCATTCTGGATAAAAATGTCCCTTGTTCCGATCCTGTTTGTAGCAGGTTTTTCGATGTACTGGCTGGTAAAAAACTATTTTGAATCATCAGCAGTGGCAGCAGCCTGTGCCGGCCTTTTCTATATGCTGACCCCGTTGATGTTTACCCGCGTTATCGTTGGTTATTATTATTATCTCATCGGGTATGCACTCCTGCCGATCATCTTTTTTTTGTTTGTTTGCGGTGTAAAAAATAAATCTTATCTTTATCTTATCTTGTGCGGGATCCTGTTTGGTTTTGCTGCAATGCAGATTCAGTTTGCCGTTCTCGTTCCGGTTCTCCTGGTCTTGTTCCTCCTGTTTCACCGGGAGCACTTCCTTTGGGGGATTGGATCGCTCTGCCTTGTCGCGTGTGTCTTCTGCCTTGTCCAGCTCCCTCTTTCAGTGTATTATTTGTCCTCTGTCCTTATGCCGGCAAGCTCATTTACCGAGCTTGCAAGCAGCGCTCAGTATTTCTGGTTATATTTTTTTCCACCGCAGCTTTCCGATGCACTGATGCTCTTTGGAAAGGATTATGAGTTTCTTTTCCTGCAATATTTCCAGAACAAAATCCTCTTCGTGCCGTTTCTTGCAAGTGCGCTCCTGATCCCCGTGATTGCGTTTTCAATCTTCCGGATAAAAAAAGCCCTGCCGTTTGTCGTTCTCGGGATCCTTGCCATAATTCTCATGCTCGGCACCAACCCCCCCTTCGGGATAATCTACCAGTGGGCGTACGGGAATATCCCGCTTGCAGGACTGTTCCGGACAAGTTATCACTGGGCGGTCCTCCTTGCATTTGCCTATGCCGTCCTTCTCGGGCTGGCATACGATCACATCGTCAGTCTTCTTGGCGAGAAAGAGAAACTCTTCTCCTGGATCAGGGATGCACTTATCGTTGCAGGGTGTGTTTTTCTGGTCTATGTTGCCTATATGGCATCCCATCTCCCGTCACTCGCCGCGTCGTTCCAGAAACGCGGACTTCCCCCCGGTATAATCTGGGTTGGGATGGCGATCTGTATCGCAGTCCTGGTTCTTCTGTATCTCAAACCGGATCTCTTCCTGTCATGGATTATCCGGCAACCATTCTGGCAGAAATATTGTCGGCAGATCTTCTGTCTTCTCATACTTGTGATGATCCTTGTGTATGCCTGGCCGTTTTTTACTGGTAATTTCACCGGCCGCCTTCAGGTGTATTCTCCTGATCCGGAATATCACACATTGTATACCCGCCTCCAGCAGGAACCCGGGGACTTCAGGATCTTATGGCTGCCCATGATATCACCTATCCAGTATGAAGGATATGAATATCCCGGCCACGACCCGCTTATTGGATATTCTCCAAAACATTCTTTTCCACAAGCGATAACGATGTTCAATCGCGGGGCACAATATACCGCCTATATTGCAAATCTCCAGTACACTGCCGATACTGGATATTTTGGCGATATCCTTTCAGAGTTTTCAACGAAGTATGTAATAAATCGTAACAACTTTACCCCGGTATTGCCGGGTTATCTGCCCTTTGGAAATGTCACAGGGTTTGCATGGAACAATTCTGAGCCAAATACCTTCCTTTGGCACCAGAAGGACCTCACCAATACGGTAAATGGACATAATTATTCGGTGTGGGAAAACAAGGTTACACCCAGGATCTCCCCGCAGGTCCCGGTTGCGGTTGCGGGTGATCTCTCCACGACAATCGGTCTTAGTTACGCACGGCAGATCCTTGGGTATTCCCAGCTGCCGGCTGCACTCTATGTTGAGGAGACAAACGATTATCAGGATGTGACAAAAACGGTCGTGGTGGATGGAGGTCGCACGGATGATCTGCTCTTTTCATCTATCCCGTCACGCTATATGTCCGATGCCGGCTGGTATACCCAGGATATCGATGCACGGACCGGGTGGACAACGACATTCAACTGGTGGTGGTACGATACGACCATGAGCGCCCAGCCGGAATACGGGGCATTTACGCTTACTTCCAATTCTACACTTACCGTAAATCCGAAACTTCCTTCGGGAAATTATACCGTATTTGTCAAGGCACGGTCTGGACCGGCTTCAACAAACCTCACATATACATTAGATTCTGTTTCCCGGAACCTTTCCCTTCCCCAAGATGAAGATGCCTATGCATGGTATTCTCTCGGGCGCTACCAGCTTACTCATACCGATCTGACCATCAGGAGCGGCGGGCGGGCAGAGATCGATACGGTTGCATTCGTTCCCGATTCCGAACTGATGAACGCAGAAACGGAAGTTGCCCGGTATCTTGCCAACAAAAGCGTTGTGATGATCTACGAACCGGAAAATTTCAACCAGACCTATTCCCGGCATGCATTTGGCACGAGCCGGGGCTACCTTGAACTTCCCGGGCAGACACCCGTAGCGTTCTCCCTGTCTGTCCCCAAATCTACGGAATATTCCGGATATGTCAGGGTCCGGGCTTCAAACTCGTCGTCGGCATGTATCACGATCGATAATGCGACATACCTGCCGCAGCTTCCATCGTCCGGTGATTTTGCGTGGGTCTCTCTTGGCAACATGACGCTTTCCCGGGGCAATCACACGTTTGCCCTAGTGAGCCCGGAACCGCTCGGTTTTGACATGGTGCTCCTGAAGTCTACCGATTACCGGTATACCGTTCCGAATTTATCGGTAACTTATGCGCAGGCACCCTTCGCTACCTGGGCTGATCCCACCCGGTTTTCTGTGACCGGCAATGCAACAGGACCGTACTTCCTTGTGTTTAATGAAAATTATGATTCCGGGTGGAAACTGACCAATGCATCGGGTTATGAATTCGATCATGTCCCGGTAAATTATTATGCAAACGGGTATTTCGTGAATGCGACCGGGAATACAACCCTGAATCTGGAATTTGCTCGTCAGCCCCTCTACCTGGACTCTGTGATTATATCCCTGGTCGGGCTTGTGGTTCTGATTCTTATTGTCGCCATCGGGTTCTGGTACAGAAAAAAATTGCCCCGGTAATCGGGGAATCACAAATTCCTACCCTTCCGGGAGACCCTTGCGGATTTATTCAGATCGTGATTGAAAGAGCATCTTTTTTTAGTCTGGAGAAAACAACACGCAGTACTTATCGTTCCCTGTCGGCAATGCTCCCTCGGGGGTATATGTGATCCGCGGGATTGCCTGCACACACCCACCGGTTGTTCCCCAATGGTGTATGCACCTATTCAATCATATCGCTTATTTCAGTAACACGAAGAAACGTACGATGAACTGGAGTAAAAAGCGTAATTTTGAGTTACAGGAGGATCCTGCAAAGCATTTTTTAGCAATTCTCACATCCTGTAGGAGTGTCTAAAAAATCAGGGTGTAAATTCATAGAGATCCCGGTTTACATAGAGATACACGATCCACAGGTAAAACACCGTAACGATGCCCATTCCCGCAAGGAGCATATATCCTGCAAGATGAGGTATCAGGGCAAACGCCCCTGAATACCCGGCCGTAAACAGGATAACCACAGATACCAGTTTAAGTATCATGCATTTTTCCCTGTCCGTGGTAAACAGGTTCTTCATTTCAAGGATCCGTATCACTACGCCGGCAACAAGGAGCAGGTAGGCCAAGACTGCCGCTCCTTCCGCAAGCGTCTCGTTATTTATTATGAGGAGGAACGGCGTGATCGCAAGAGCCAGGATTGCCTCGATAATAAGAACGGATGAAACATCCAGTTTTTCCAAGGTCCCAAGCGCCAGTTTCCATATATATTCTGTCGAGATCTTCTGTCGTGGTAAAAAGGAGAAGAATCCTTCCCGGCGCAGGAGCGTGATTCCGAAGATACCGATTACTATCATGGATATCCCGACAAACGCGATCACGCCTTTTGCCACCGGTGCAGGCAGGGCCGGGTGGAACCCTGGCAGGTTAGTTTTACCGATCAACAGCGTTGCCGGTTTTGATTGCGTTTCGTCAAGAGTCATACCACGTTCTGCAAGCACCAGGCCGGCAGGGAAATAATATGCCACAGGATTCTGCTGAACTGTTATATCCTGGTACGGTGAGAGAGGCAGGGTGGGGAGATCGTAGGTCACACTGTTCCGTGGATTCCTGTTTATCTTCTGGGAATTGGATAAAACGGTATTATCCCCCACATTTACCGTGGTATACCCGAGGTCTCCCTTTTCAATAAGAAGCTTTGGATTATCGGGATTTGTGGCAGTAAGCTGAAGATCGATATGCGCAGGTGTCGTGTCGGTTGATGTGGTCTTACGGATGGAAAGGGTATCCCCGGAAACCGTCGGTTCTGCAATATTACCTTCGCTGTTGGTGACTGTGAGGGCAAGGTTATCCAGACCCTTGAAGGTGATATCGGACCAGTCTGATGTTGTGTCGATGCTGACCGGTACTGATACTTTGTGTGCGGTTACCGGGCTCTGGGTGAACTGAGGAATCCCCAGGTACATGGTTTTGTTGACATACGACCGGCTGTCTGACTGGCCGGTAACAAAATATTCGTTATTGCCTACAGAAAGATGGACAAAACCTTCATTGTTTTTGTACACCGTTAGCGTACTGGCATTGCTTACATTCAGGTCAATGACATAGGCAGCACGGTGGAAGGTGTTGTCGGTATCATCATACCTGAGGTAAATGAACGAATCGCCGATGATATTTTCTGCGAGGTTCCGGGTATCGATATTAGCTGGGGTACCTTTTGCAATCGAGGCCCCGTTAAAGAAGACCTGGCTGGTATTGGAAGTCATTTCGATGACGACCGGGAGGTTTGAGAGGGTTTTCTGTCCCTGCCGGTCATTGAGGTAGGTATACTGATCTATCGTGGCACGTGCGATACCCGTATCATTCTTTTCAAGGGTAATAACCGGTTGATCCTGCAGGAATGATACCCGCGCTGCAAGCGAGAGATCCACATCCTGTCCGGAGGGATTCCGGATAGCGATCACATTTTTATTAATTATGGGTGCCTGATCTGCACCAGAGAGTGCGGTAATCTTTGCATCTTCGATCTCCATCCCGCTGAACCTGAGTGCAGCTGAAGTCGAATTGGTGTGAAGGGTTACCGGTATCAAAAGCGAGGTCTGCGTGTTAGCCAGAGTTCCCACACCGGGAATCGTTGCCGATGCGGTTCCTGCCGGCCCTTTCGAGAGCGATATTTTTATGGAATCCTGGATATCGGCAAGGGTAACACTTACCTTCGTGATCCCGGTACCGTTAACAATCAGCCTATTTCCAGAAAAACCGACATGCCCCGGAGAGGAAAGGATCCCAATCCCGGCAATGCGTGCGCCATCGAACTGAAGAGCCGACCATTCGGAGCTTTGGTTGACCGTAATATCGAGAGTAGCCGGTCCGCCCCCGGCAACGAGACTCTGAACGGCAAAGAAGAGCGGGATTAAGAGAATAAAAAATGCGATGAGGATGAAGGTTTTTGATGTGAAGTGGAAATCCCGGAGTCCCATTATGAAAATAATCTTGTCATTTCGTCATTTAATTGTTTGGACCAAAGATTGTCGGATTTAAAAATACGCGAATAAGACCACAATCCCGGTGCCGAAAAAGAGTCAGTATATGCAGAAGAATTGTTCGGTTCATCTTATCTGATCCGAGCCGTTGGATCCCTGCTAGGGCAGTTTCCCGGATCAGGGCGGTTTCTCGTCGTGGGATGAGGCAATAAACGAGAGTTTAATGCTCTCGGGGCCCGGTGTACTGGAGCCGCGGCCAATCTACCCATACCTTGAAATTATTCCGGATTTTATTACTTACCACGTACGATGCATTATGACCAAGAAAGCTTTCATCACCGGCATCACCGGCCAGGACGGGTCGTATCTTGCCGAACTGTTGCTCTCCAAAGGATATGAGGTTCACGGGCTTGTACGCCGGTCATCTACGTTTAACACGAGTCGGATTGATTCCATTTTTGTGGATCCTCATGACCCTGGTGCCCGGCTTTTCCTCCATTATGGTGACCTGTCCGACTCTGAGCAGATCGCAAATGTGATGTACAATATCCGGCCGGATGAAGTATACCATCTCGGCGCCCAGAGCCATGTCCGGGTCAGCTTCGATACACCAGAATATACCGGCAATGTAACGGCATTAGGCACAACCAGGCTTTTAGAAGCAATCCGTCGGAGCAACAATCATGTGAAATTTTACCAGGCCTCATCGAGTGAAATGTTTGGGGCGGCAAACCCCCCACAAAGTGAAGAGACTCAGTTCCATCCGAGGAGTCCCTATGCCTGTGCGAAAGTGTATTCGTTCTGGATGACCCGGAACTACCGTGAAGGATACAACCTCTTTGCATCGAACGGGATCCTTTTCAACCATGAATCTCCGCGGCGGGGCGAGACGTTTGTCACCCGGAAGATTACCCGGGCGATCGCACGTATCCTTGCTAAAAAAGAGAACTATCTCTATCTCGGGAACCTTGATGCAAAACGGGACTGGGGATTTGCCCCGGAGTATGTCGAATGCATGTGGCGGATTCTCCAGCAGGAAAAACCCGGGGACTTTGTGATCGGTACAGGTGAGGCACACTCTGTCCGTGAATTCCTGCACGAGGCATTTACTTATGTCGGGCTTGATGTCGAAGAACACGTGCGGATTGACCCGAAATATTTCCGGCCGACCGAGGTCGAAGTTCTCATTGCCGATGCGAAGAAATCCGCACAGGTCCTTGGCTGGAAACCGTCGATAAAATTTGCTGATCTCGTGAAGATCATGGTGGATGCGGATATGAATGCTATGGGATTGAAATCCTTTGGTGAAGGTGATGCAATCGTGAAAAAGAAATTCTCTCACCGCTGGTGGTTAAAAGATTAAATTTTGGGTGATTATCAATAATTAGCCCCCAAAACAATAGGAATCAGGTCGAAAAATTTCCATTTTTAGTCGTTATGAATTTCACAATTGATATTTCGGGGTTGTCGGAGAGGATTATCTTCCCTACTCCCTTGAGATAGTCCCCGCCCAACGCAGCGCCTCGTCGGGCCGCGTGGCGGGCAGGTGGTTGAATACGGATGATGATATCCATTGCCAGCTGGAGGTATGTTTTATTTTTGGGGGCTGATATTTTACAATCACCAAATTTTGAACTTTCAAATATGTTTTGATTAAATTCTCTATTTTTTAATGCAGGAACAAATAGTATCCAAATCTTTTCGAGGAAGTTCCGGATAATTTCCGCAATAAAACCCACAATTGTGAATAAAATCCGTTCCAGGAAGATTGTATGTCTGGTGAACATATCTTGAATAAAACGGCTGTTTTTGGATATTCCCTGCGATCATGGGTCTGACTTCAATATCCGCGGATGAAAAACGGCAGATATATTGATTACGTAATGCTGGGGTCTGGCAGACAATGGGAAGTGCAAAATTGGAAAGTCTGGAAATATGGGTATGTTCAGGAATGAGTAAATCCTTATTGGCCGTAATCTCTTTTTCAAAGGAATAATAATTACGTTCTCGGATGTTTATATTATCCTCAAGAAATTTAAGCTGGTATTTCCCCAGAAAACCGGTAATTTCAGTGGGTCTTAAATTATATCCCAAATCATAAAAAGTATATTTTGCCTCGAATTCGCTTGCGATCTTATATCTCCTTCGAAGGCTGGTTTGTTGAGTAGTATTCAGATTCCTGTCCCATCCGTTTGCACGGACTATCCTGAGCATCTCCGCTAACTCCTTGTTACTAGTAGTTACCATCCCCCCTTCTACTGTGGACATGTGATGTGCAACAAAAAATGAGCATGTTCCGGCAAGGCCAAAGTTCCCGGCTTTCCCTGAGGGAAGTTCTGTACCTAGTGATTCGCAATTATCTTCAATCAGAATAATTCCATTATCCGTGCAAATTTTCTGTATTTGTGGCAGATCCCCGGTAAATCCTAGTGCGTTTGTGATAAACAACGCATCCAGATGTACCGCTTCCAGACGTTCCAGTAGAGTGTCAGACATGATGTTTAATGTCTTAATATTGATATCTACGGGAACAGGGATCATATTCATCTGGATAATGGGCATTACATTTGTCGACCAGGTAAGTGCCGAATATCCAACTTTTGCATTATCCGATAAAATATTCAGATTTTTCAATGACTGAATTAATGCCAGGTTCGCACTTCCTCCACTATTGAATAATATTGCATCACCAGATCTCTGATAAACAGAAAATTGTTTTTCGAAATTTGCACATTCAGGTCCCATACTCAACCTTTCGGTTCTTAATATAAATTCTGAAAGCGCTTTTTTTGTTTCTGCCTCACGGAGAAACGTATCTCTCATCAGGGGAATCATGATCTCACCGGTTTCTTAATTATCATTGTACTTTGTGTATGTGATCCTTGTATTGTTGGATCATAGATACAATCCCCTCATCAAGGGAGATCTCTGGAGAAAATCCCAGATTTTTAAGATGCGTGATGTCCATGCATTTTCGTGGCATTCCGTCGGGCATCGAAGAATCCCATTTTATCTCTCCTTTATACCCTGCAAGGTCTCGGATTTTATACGCGAGGTCCCAGATTGAGATATCTGTCCCGGATCCCACATTGATTATATCGGGACGATCCCATTTTTCCAGAAGCAGCATAAGCGCCCGTGCAAAATCATCGACATGAAGAAACTCTCGACGGGCAGATCCGGTTCCCCATAATGTTATTTTTGAAATATTATTCATTTTTGCATCCACAAATCGTTTAACCAGTGCTGCAAGAACATGTGCATTCTCAAGACCAAAATGATCGTTGGTACCATAGAGATTGCAAGGCTGGGGACAGAGAACATCAATCCCGTATTGCCGATGATAATACTGAGCCATCTTTATTCCGGTAATTTTGGCAAGGGCATATCCCTCGTTTGTGGGTTCCAGCGGGCCGGTAAGGAAGTATTCTTCTTTCATAGGTTGGGGACACTCTCTGGGATAGATGCAGGAACTGCCAAGGAAAATGACTTTTTTTGTTCTATATGTACAGCAGGCATGGAGCAGGTTCGACTGGATCATGATATTTTCATAGAGGAACTCTGCCGGGTGCAATCTGTTGGCGTTTATTCCACCTACCCTTGCTGCAGCAATAATAACACAACCGGGTGTGTGTTGCCTAAAAAAACGGTTTACCTCATACTGGCTGCAAAGATCCAGCTCTGCATGGGATGCAGTAATTATCTTTTCGTATCCCCTGCTTTTGAGTTCACGGAATATTGCAGATCCGACCATGCCCCGGTGACCCGCTACATAGATTGCAGTATCTTTGTCAATGGCCGACATTCTTTAGATCCACCTTGTTTTCTCCAGGGAAATTTTCCGAATTTCTGTAATATTCAATGATTCGAAAGGTGAAAAATTATACGGGACACTGAAAAGGGCTCCCATAACGGAATATCCAAGATATGTGTTTTTGTATCCCCATTAATAAGATATATCTAGAATTTCGTTCTTTCCTGTCCATGTGAAATCTATATTATTTCCCACTGTTACGATACTCACAATCAGGCTATAGAAATTAGCGAAGTACTGCCTTCGCCAGTTGTTGTGCTGGCGATTATAGCTCCAGTATTCACATCTGAAGTGGCTTAACGAACAGAAATCCCTAAAAAGGCGATACATTCACGGTAAAGGGTCTTATGTATCGTTCAATTTTCCCCCGCCAACAGGGAGGATAAGATCATCCGAAGATCTGTTTAATACCATGTTTTTTTAGCCTTTGCTTTGAACAATTTTGTGACAAACTGTTTATCATTACCTCGATAAATCTCACGGGAAAAATTCTGCCTCGTGCTAGGTAGTGTACCCGAAGTGCTGTAAAAAGTGAAGATGCCCTGTATCCAACTGTGAATTGCGAAAAGGAGAATACAGGGCAATGGATCTAAGAGACATCATCCTAAATTACCTTAGCGATAACGAGACGGGAATGCAGCAGCTCATCACGTGGTTTTTGAACGATGTGATGAACGAGGAAGTGGCCCAACAAGCCGGAGTCCCACGGTATGCGAGGTCCAGTACGAGAAGAGCGCACCGGAACGGGTACCGGCCCCGGACCCTCAAAACGAGATTTGGCGAATTGAGTCTCCAGAAACCGCAGTTACGCGAGATCCCGTTTGAGACGAAAGTATTCGAACGATACTCTCGTACCGAGAAAGCACTCGTAAATGCGATCATCGAATCGTATCTTCAGGGTGTATCGACGCGAAACGTCAAGAATGTAATTTCACACCTGGGCGTCAACCAGGTCTCTGCATTGTATGTCTCGAAGGTAGCCCACGAACTCGATGACAAAGTCATTGAGTTTATGGAGAGATTGATCGACCCCCACATACCGTATCTATTCGTCGATGCCACGTATTTCAAGGTGAGAGACGGAGTTCGGTATATCTACAAAGCTCTTCTTGTTGTTGCCGGAGTCAGAACTGATGGACACCGGGAGATCCTTGCAGCAGTGGTTGCTGATGCCGAACATGAATTATCCTGGGAAGGGATCTTCTCCGACATCAAGGAAAGAGGACTCAACAAAGTAGATCTCATTGTTTCTGATGGTCATGCCGGAATTCAGGCTGCGGCTCAAACCATGTTCCCGGGTTCTTCCTGGCAAATGTGTCACGTCCACTTCATCCGTGCGGTCCTCAGGAAAGTACCCCGAAAATATCACAAGGAAATTGCCGAGACATTGAAAGATTGTCTGAGTGATTCCCATCGATTGCAGGAGTTCGCTGTTCAGCTCGATGAACGTGGACTCTCTCGGGCTGCTGACACAATTCACCGGTTCAACCATGGGTTGATGAATTATCGATCCTTTCCTCCGGAGTTCTGGAAGAAGATCAGGACTACCAATCTTTTAGAACGAGTCAATAAGGAACTCAAACGACGGAGCAGAAAGATCGGTGCATTTCCCAATGATGCCTCGCTCTTACGATTGGCGGGTTCGATCCTGACCGATATCAACGAGGAATGGATTACCGGTAACCGGTATTTATCTGTGAAGAATGAGATGATCTCTCTGGATACTGCGGCTACTGATTTTACAGCATTATAGAGACACTACCGTGCTATCCACATGACAACGCTAGAACCATTTGCCGGCCGATTGTGGTTTAAAGTATAGCACGGGAAATATCGGTTATCCTGTCTTTACCGAACACTTCATTTGTTTTTCGGGATTTCTTCTTCTCCGTCAGGCAAAGACGCCGCCACTCTCCGAATCACTTTGAGTTTTCACCCTTATTCTTCCGGCGCCCGCGGTTCCAGTCATAGACCAAGTAACCAATGCAGCAGATGAGGGTAGTTCCGGAAGCAATTTCACCAAGGTAAAACAGGCTCTGCGGCCAATAATCAATAACTAACTCGAAATCATAACTGCCATTCGGATTTCGTTGGATCTTTTTCGCATTGAGTGTGGTTGGATCAATTAACCAAGAGTTCAAATAACCATTTGCACGATAGTGATTGTTATTGCTTACTTGCGGTTCGAACCAGGTTTCATAAATTGGTCCATCCGGTAGATTGTTATTCTGAATTGAGCCATCGTAATTATCAGAGATAAAATTCACGTTACCCGAATTGCTTATCTCGCTAATCCAACCGTGGTTTATAAATTGCTGCACTGTACTTACATTTGCCTGGCCGGGACTAGTTACAGAATATGAATAATTCAAATTCGGGCTGTTTTGAGACACTTGATAATCGGCTTGATAAATTGCCCAGTTGTTATTATACGCATCAGATATCACCAGCATGAATGGCTGGGTGGCATTGTGAATCCGAACCCGGTATTTTGTTGGATTGATCTTTTTAAACTCAATGATGGGATCGTTTTGTGCGGACGAGAATAATCCGGTGTTGTTTTTAACGTCCCGAATTATCATTTTTAAGGTTGCTGTACTCTTCGAGTCAAAGAAATTCAATTTGTCCGAAGATGAAGGCTCTGGTTCAAATGTCTGGATATTGGGGATTTTTTCAGAGAGTTCATTTAGATTCTTTGAAGTACTATTGAATACTATTACGGTTTCCTTTTGGTAATTGTTAGCGGATACAATGGTGGGTAAAGATGTAATGGACTGGTTCGCAATGAGAATTTTGGAAGATGCGTATACCTGAGGTATATAATACTCTGGCTTAGTTGCATACAAATTTAATTTATTATCGAAAGTTATTGATGGTGTATCTTGGAAGAATGACTTGATATCGTTTTGATAATTTAGATCATCTGGTATGCTTGAGAGATTAATGTCCTTTTGTTCCAATAAATAATCAACCGAACATATTTTAATGAAATTTATATTTTTTTGATCGGTGAATGTCTGAATCACATTTGAAAAGTAATTTTCGTCCCCCAAATTAAAAGCAATAAGGTTTGCGTCTCCAAAGTAATAATATAGGGGAATATTTGCGTTGCCAAGAGTCGTGTTGTACCATTGATAATTTACTAATGAAGGCTCTACATAGTAGGGTGTTGGAAGAATATATTTATCAGAATTATCCTGAGACCACGATTTAAAATTATACCAATAACTTGGCGGATTAATAAATTTTTTATCCCAGCCGCTTTGTGTGTGATCGAACATATCCGGTGAAAAAAAGGGTATTCCTTTCAGCACTATCAGGAATAGGACTATCAATATGATCGCAGAAAATTTTGTTGGTGAACAGGTACGCCTTAAAGCTTCTAAGGATAATACGAATAAAATTGTGAAAAAAAACAGGACCAATGGCATAAATTTTGACCAGGGTTCGCGAAACATAAAGAATCCCGGGATGCTGTTAAGCGCCCATAAATAGAGGCCAGGGACGAAATAGAGTCCACATGCAATTATGCTGAACAATAAGAACATACTTAAGAAGAATAAATACTGTAAATCCACTTTCTTCCGCAAAAAAAAATATAATGCCATTACCAGAATGCCAAATGAAACCAGTATAATCAGAGGATTATCATAAAAAAAAAGCCAGAGGTTATATGGAATTTCCTGAAAACTTTCGTATTCCCACCAAGCCCCTCTCAACTGAAAAATTAATGATAGTGGTGATTGCAGAGCGGTGAAACTTCCAACGACTGTCGATCCTTCAATGCGAGTACTTATGATCCACGTTATATAAATCAAATCATTATAAAAAAATAATGGGATTAAGAGGATAAAATATTTAAAAATTGCAATAATGTTTGTTTTTAAAAGAATTGTTTTTAAATTGTGTTTAATGATAAAGAAAAACAATATTGCTATGGGATAAATTAGAAGTGTTGTTAGTAATTGGGGGGGATTTGCAAATATTGCTTGTAAGAAGAAAAATGCAATAAAATTGTACACTGCATACTTATAGTGTCTCGTTTCGAGATATTTGTAGGTACATACAAAAAATAGGGGTATCAAAATTAATTGGAACATTTTTGCAGTATAAAACAAGGACGATTGAAAAACAAGATTGAAAATATAAAAAAGAACTCCCATCAGCAGTATGAAGTTATTTTGTGTAAATAAAGATAATAATGCATCAATCGCTAAAAAAGTTAACAGTAAGACACTCTGTAAAAAAATAATCTGGGAAATATGGTTGGAAATATTGAGGTGACTTAATAAAAAATAAAAAATACCGTTGGGAATTAATGCTATGGAATTCCAATGAGAGGCAACTACACCATAATTGATTGAATCGCTCCATGCAAAGGCATAGTCTAACAAAATTTTTTGATAATTTAAGAAAAAAGATTCTTCGGGGGCATAAAGAAAAAGGTTCTGTAACCAGATAAGTGGCAGGCTAAATGAGATTAAAAAATACAGTAGATAATTAATTTTTTTATTTTGGGTAATCCATCCTCTAAATATTGTTAGTTGAATAATACCACCATCCAGATCCCCCTCATTTTAATATATCCAAATCTAATTTCTATTTTCATTATTAGTTGTATCCTCTATTTTGTACAATGATCTTTTCTACATATTATTATAACGGCGGGAGCTAGTGAAGGTAACTTTGTATATACAAACGGAAAATTCTCGTTTTTTAATGACGTGAAAGTATTAAATTTGAGAAATTCTTTTATCCCTCTATACGTAAATTCACTTGTATGGTCTATTGATTAAGCTTTTTTATAGATTTATCGGCTCTGTGGAAAACCTTAGTTCACTTAAGTAAAAGAGCGTCGGAAAGATCTAAGGCTCAGCCTCTCCCCACCAGAATGCGTGTTCAAAAAGCAGGGAAACAAATAAGAAGAGGACGAGCAGTAATATCAGGTTTATCCAGGCTGCGCTGTCAGTTATAAAGTCAACGAAGATATCACCGTATTCCTGCAAATATTCAAAGAAGATCTACACACAACAGCAACTCCTCATTTTGATTTTGTTTAAAGATTACCGGAACCAGCATTACCGTGAATTTATCGAAGATGTTGGAGATATGGCTAGGGTTCAGGAAACCCTGGATCTTGCAGAAATCCCTCATTTCACAACACTCCAGAAATTTCCCTGTCGGATAAAATCGCTCTATCTCCGGCTCACATTCAGGAAAACCGTGGATCTGTTCTTGTCTAAAGACGATAAACTTCCAATAACTGCGATAAATTCCTCCGGGTTTACCAGCGGGTACTGCAGTCACTACTCTTCAGAACGAACCGGAAAACTCCGAAAACATTTCCTGAAAACTTCGATATCCGTGGATACCGAACAACAGGTTATCACCGGATTCGTTGCCTCGAACAGTCGGGTCCATGACACCTGACACGCCGACAAGTTACTCCGGCAATGTTACAATCTCCGAAGGTCCGACTGTTACTTCATGGACAGAGGATACGATTCTGAAGCAATTCACCGGCTCATCCGGAATATTCAGGGTCCAGATTAAAGGAATCGCTGGCAAAATGGTTGTTTGCAACCTTCACATGTTCTTACACTTGCTTATCACTAAGGTTTTCTAAAGAGCGTTAATTTGTATAATTTAAATTGCTGACCTAAATTTAAATTTCTATTGCCCCTTTTTGCCCTTATGATTTGAAACATTTCTACCAGATTTTTGTTATTGGTGCAGACCTCCTATAATCTGACATCGTTAGTTAGCAATAAATAATTAATCACTTTGCTGTATCGCGGAAGAAAATATCTTTTCCCATTCAAGGTGAGAAGCATAATTAATTGCATTTTCCCGGTACTCGAAGTAATTTTTATCATTTTCAATCATATCAAAAATGGAGCGAATTAAATCCTGCTTATTGTAATCAATTACTTGCCCCAATCTCTTTTTTTTAACATCTTCAGATATCCATGGAACGTGCGTCGTTATAATTGGTAAGCCACACGCCATATATTGTTTGGGTTTGCTGGGATCTGTATAAATTGTAAAATTATCCGGGTCTGGTTCATACAATGCAAGTCCGATCGTGCAATGAGTCATTATTTTTTCCAATTCTTGATGATCTTCAATGTATCCGATAGATTCGACATTTGAGGATATATTCAGCTGCAGAATTCTTTCCTTTAAAATTTGTTCAAATGGACCGGTTCCAATAATAATGAGTTTTATATCGGGAATTTTTTGGAGCAACTCCGGCATCGACTCTATAATTAACTCAATACCTTGTCCTTTTCTTAAATGGCCCATGTATACCAGTTTTTTTCTTTGAATCTGTTCAACGGGAAGGCGCGGAATTCGATTGAAATGAACACCTATTGGGACAACAATCTGATTTTTTGTACTTAAAATGCCCTTTAATTTCCTTGCATCCGTCATCCTCTGTGACAAATTCCAGACCTGATCGCAATTTTTTGTACAATATGTATCGACAGAATGATAAAACCAGTTCAAAAATGGATTTTTGAATCGGTTGGGAACATAGTCAACCGTATAAAAAATTACTTTGTTTACTTTGCGCATTTTTTTTAATACCAACCCGGTAACAGCATTCAGTGGATCTGCGCCTACATAAAGATCAAATTTAGTTTTTGATTGATATGCCCAAATGAGAGTATAAATCATGTCTTTTACGTATTGCAGAGGTTCCGGAAATTTCCAAGATACTGCTTTTTTCGTAGTGACTTTGTTCCCTAATGTATAACAGTTATAGAATGATCGGGTGTCTTTGGAATACAAGAATGGATGGCCTATAAATTCCAGTTTCCAAACTTTACCGATTAAATAAGTCTCTAATTCCTGTGCCGGACCTGTTGCGTAGACATGTGTAACTATGAGCACTGCACCTTTTTTTATCGCCTCACTCATATGTAATCTCTCCTCAAATTGTATTGTCCATCTCATTATTTTGTTACCCAATCTATCATCAGTTACTCTTGATGCAACTCGATGACATTATCTGTTCCTCCTTAAATAGGTGATTCCCACCAAGCATCTGTTGAGATACATTGATACCGTCAATATTGGATGCATAAGAAGTTTTTTCCATTTTCCGTTTTCAGTAAACACTCCCCAAAATCTATAAATAATGCCAATTTGCTTTTTAATAATTGGATCGTCAATTCCATATTTTTCGATATAGCGATCAATACTCTTTGAATAAAAATTCTTTTTAGTTAAATATGGTTTTAATTTAAATCCTCCTTCATTATGGTATAATGGAGATTGAATCAGATCAAAACATCCAAATGATTGGATTCTCCTATCAAGATCCCAATCTTCTCCTGCAATCAGATTTATATCAAAGCCACCGGACTTTAAAAAAATTGAACGTGGTAAAATACGAATTGCATCGATGCAGGTTGCATTGTAAAATGATCTCTCAAAATTTCTGACTTTTATAAAATATCCCTGCCCCACAACACACTCTGGAATGTATATACCTGCAAGATTTTTATCTTTTAAAAAATGTTGAACTGACTCAATAATCACATTTCTTGAAAGGATCATATCGGAATCCAGAAATAATAGATAATCCCCATTTGAGATACCAGCGCCGTAGTTCCTAGCTGCGGAACGATCCATTGAAGTAGAAACAATTTTGTCAGTGTAGTTCTGTGCAATTTGACGAGATTTATCGCTTGAGTTGTTGTCAACAACAATAATTTCTAATTTATCTAAAGGGTAAGTTTGGTTAATTATGGACTCTAAACAATCTTTTAACGTTCTTGATGAGTTATATGTTGGAATTATTATCGAAATTTTTGGCAATTCCATTGTCTATCCTCACAAATAGTCTTTAATTTGTTTTATGTCTCTTATATATAAATAACTCATTTTTTTATTTTAAATGTAATAAACCGCGAATGGTTTTTATCTAAATTTGAAATCAAATTTAATATGTGTCCATCACCACGAATTATCTCTATATTAAAACCTAAAATTTTGAATGCATCACTCAGTCCTTTGGTTGTAAATATCCTTACATGGACTGGATATGTAATATCATGGGTTGATTTATGTGGGGAAAATGGATTTCCAATTTTATCCAACCCTGAATCATAATTCATCGAAAACGGCGTAAAGGCAAACAACAAAGCTCCAATATTATCCCAACTTGCCAAATTTTCAGTTGATATCACACAATATCCTTGTGGTTTCAAAATACGGTAAATCTCATTTAGAAATTTCACCGGATAGATTAAATGTTCAATAACCTGATTTGACACTATAACATCGAATGAATTATCTTCGAACGGTAAAGACTCATTTAAATCGCATTTTTTAACGGTGATTCCTTTATTTCTTGCTTCTTCAATGCTGGGATCATAACAATCCGTTCCAAAAATTTCATGAATTCCAATGGCTTCTTTTACTTTTAAAGTAAACTCCCCATTTCCACAGCCTAAATCAATGACTTTTGCAGTTGAATTTCGTTCTAACAATTTCAAAATTGTCTGATCCCGTTTAATTTCCCAGTTATGATAAAAATTTAATTTTACACTCATTTTTACACCATTCAAGTTTCATTCCAGATAAATGCATCATACCGGTTATTCTTTCCCCTTAAAATCCCTCACATGCCCGAATACCTTCTTCCCCGCCCGGGCAATGAACCGTACATCCTCTACAGACCGGATCCCGGCCACCTTACGGACAATAAACTCCGGATCGAACGCAACTTTGTACACGCTCTGGACTGCCGCTAGCAACTCCTCTTCCGGGATCGGCGTCTTCATGACCGGTTCCTTCATGTCATAGCGGCTCCAGTCCTCTGTTTTTAAAAGTCCCTGCTCGCGGCATTCCTTAAAGAGCGGGGTACCCGGGTAGGGGATAACAACCGTTGCCTGGAGGGTATCGGCATATCCTTTCTTCATCAGGTATTTTCCCAGTTCGACAGTCCGCTGCACATCCTCCATCGTCTCCCACGGATAGCCGAACATGATCGTGATATGCGGGTTGAGCCCGGCCTGTTTTGCTTTCTTGCAGGATGAGATGATCTCGTCAACCGTCAGGCCCTTGTCAAGCCGGTCAAGCGTTGGCTGGTTACCGGACTCTAACCCGAACAGGACAAACCGGAACCCGGCTTTCCGCATGAGCCGGTACTGTTCAAGGGAACACGCGCCAAAGCGCATGTTGCAGTCCAGCCGGATCTCGCGCTGGTACCCTTTCTCGATGATCCCGTTGCAGAAGGTCTCCAGCCATTTCCCGATCGGGAACGAGCCGGAATCATCCATGATCTCTTTAATCCCGTAGCGGGTGATCAGGTTCCCTATCTCCTCAACGAGCTGTTCCGGACGGCGGGTACGGTACTTCGGGAAGAGTGTTGTCCAGGAACAGAACGTGCACCGGTGCCACCAGCAGTCCCGGCCAACCATCGTGTAGGTCCCGGGCGTCACCTTGAAGTTCCCGTTCTTCTCGGAGTAAAGTTTCCACTGCGTAAGGTCCCGGTCGATCATCGGGAGGGTACTCAAGTCGTGATCAAGCACAAATGAACCGGTGTTTCCCCCATTCCAGAAGAGTCCGGGTTCAAGCGATGTACCGTCACGGAGGTGGTGGGCGAGGTTGTCCAGGAGGAAATCATAGTCCCCGCCGGTCAGAACATAATCAACCGGGGATTGTGCAAGACTCTCTTCCGGAAATGCGGTGACATGGTCCCCCATGAGAACCACTTTCGTATCGAGCCGCTCTTTAATGTCCTTCACAATCTCCCAGTGGCGTTTAATAACCGGTGTTTTTGTTTCAAGTGCCACAATATCCGGGGCTGCCCGTTCAAGCTCTGACAGCCAGTTCTCGTAACTCTTTTCAGTGGCAATCCCGTCAAGCCATGCAACGTCAAAGCCGTTTCGGTTAAGGAGTGTTGCAGCTGACGCCGGGACCATGGGGTAGATATACGTCGGTTCGCAGAACCACTGGAACTGCCGGTTCTGAGCAAGCAGCGGCACGCCTTTCTCCCCTCCAAGCGGAGGATAGCCTATCGCAACTTTCATTGTTCAAGCCTCCTGATAAGAAGTCCCTTGATGAACAGGATCCCGTACAGGACATGGGTGGCAATAATGCCGCCAAAAACCGGCAGGAACTGGCGGAGGTCCTTGTCCTGGACAGCCGCGGCGGCAGCTGTGAGGACCGTCCCTGCAAGGTACAGTCCGACCGCTGCAAGATAAATCCGGAACAGAATCCCGTTGATAAAGAATGTAAGCCAGCCCAGGAGAAGGCCGAGCGTAAACAGGGTTGGGATAAAATAACTCAGGCGCAGCGAGGTCTCCGGGAATTTTCTGACAAAGAACCCCCGGTGCACCGCGTACCTTCCGATCTGCTTAAGGTGCTGACCAAAAAGATTCCTCCGGTGATGGTACACAAAAACATCGGGTGAATACAGGATCTTTTTTCCGAGTTTTTTTGTGAGGTCCAGACAGAGTTTTGTGTCTTCTCCCGGCCAGTACTGCGTATCGAACCCGCCAAGCGACTGCATGACATCTTTTTTAATAAGGAAATTGCAGCTCGGGTAATCGTCAACCTCGCGGGCAGTTCCGGGGATGTACCGATACGTCATGTTTCCCCCGCCAAGCAGGGATGCAAACACCGCCCCGGATGCTTTCTGGAGTACTCCGTCCGAGGGTGGGGTCACAGCGGGTCCGCAGACCGCAGCCACATGATCGGAAAAGAGCGACACGGCATTTGCCAGCCAGTCCGGGCGGGGATACGCATCATCATCGATAAACGCAAGAATCTCACCGGTTGCACTTCCTATGGCGAGATCACGCTTCTCTGCCGGACCCACCGCGCCGGTCGGGATGACACGGACACGCGGATCTGTCATCATAAACGATTCATCCGGAAGAAGAAGAATCTCAAAATCCGGATATTCAAGGGCAAGGCAGTGAGCCAGACACTCCCGGATATAGGGATTATCCTTTTTGAAGGGGATGATGATAGAAACTTTCACGCAATCACCGGGCAGAGCCAAGCACTTGATGGAGAATTCTTATCATTATTTTTCCGTCAGAGATAATAAAGGGTAGTGTACCCGTTTCATGGAGCAGGAAACTCATTTCGGATTAACAGAAAAATAGGTTGTAGGTCGGGAACAGAAGTTATTTCGATATCGTTTTGGGATTTTTAAGGTATATATTCATCGAGAAAAATCAATGTTTATCGTAATATTTCAGCACCCGCAACCGGTAAAATACTGCCAGTGTATCGATAAAAATATCCTGGATGGCTCGGAATTTGATCCGGTTTTCATACCTCTGGAAATTCAGGTCTATGGGTGCCTCGACAATCCGATATCCGAGGTGAGTGGCATTCACAAGGACTTCCAGATCAAAAGCATATTTTTTCACCAGGACCTTAGGCATGATCCTGGCGATGGGTCCGCGCTTGAACAGCTTCAGTCCCACCTGGGTATCCCGTACATCCAGATTAAAGAGAGCAGCGATCATGCACTGGTAACAACGGCTCAGGACTTTTCGCTTCCAAGGGTAGATCACTTTCGAATCCGGATGTCTCTTGGATCCTATGACAATATCTGCGCCGCTCTTCTGCATAATTTCCATGTACAGGTGAAGCTGGTACGGGTGTATATCCAGATCGGCATCGATAAAACTGACCAGTCTTCCGGTTGTCTGCGAAACCCCGTTCTTGAGGGCAGATCCCTTGCCGCCATTTGCTTGTCGGATGAGCCGGATCCGGGGATTCTGTGCAATTGCCCGTTCGACTTCCGTATAGGTCTCATCGGTCGATCCATCATCAACAACAATCACCTCATAATCCACGGCAGGATTATCAAATGTCTTTTCGATCTCGCAGAGAGTATGGAATATCCGGTCATGTTCATTGTAGGCCGGGATCACAAGCGAGAGTTCAGTCACTATATGCCTTCCGTATAACTATGCAATAACTGGCAATAAAGAGTATGAGATTTGTCAGCATTAAGGTGAATGCTATCTCAAATACGGAACTATGGATAAACCAGACCAGCACCATCTCAAGAACCGTAACCGCAAACAGGAATATGCCAAAGTGCATATTCCGGACAGCCAGGCAGTACTGCGCGATTACGGTCGTAAGGGCAAAAGCAAACATCATAACTGCATAGGGTGCAGTAATTCCTTCAGCGTCGAGATAGGCTTTCCCAAAGAGCAAACTGACAATACCGGGAAAAATAATGAGGCACGCAGCAACCGCACCGGAGAGTGCACCAGTCAAAAGGAGACTCCTTTTCAGCAGGGGCCGGGGATCCCGGTGGAGAGCCCGCATCTCCGCAACTTTTGGGAACATCACGAGCGCTATGGCGCTTGATACAAAGAGGACGATCTTCCCCAGCTCAGATGCCGATACGTACAGTCCGGCATCATAATTGGGAAGAAAATGCGTGACGAGGATGACGTCAAGGTTTGAGGGGACATTCAGGCAGAAGATAACAAGAAGTGTAGGTAAAGAATAGGAATACAGCGCTGAAAAATCACGGGCCTTGCAATTTTTTCCTGATTTCAGCCGGTCCCGGAGTACCCAGAGCGAATAGACCGTTGCAGCAAGACTTCCCAGGGTAACCGCACCGAGAGCACCATATATGCTATACCCTGCAAAAATAAGGATCACGGCAAATCCAAGTTTCGCAAGAACTGAAATGACGGTGGACGCCGACATCTCTTTAAACCGCTGGAGACCCTGAAAAGCACCGGTCGTCACCGGGAGAAGAAACGTAAAAAGAAATCCCATGCCCACAATGATGACTTCCCAGGGACTTTCACTATTGAGGAATCCTGCAATCCATGGGCTGATAAGGGCAAACACGAGAAATCCTGCAATACCCAGGAGCATTGATTTCAGGATCAGCTGCTGAAGGAAAGAGTTAACCTGCTCGGTATCGTTTTCCGTCTTGAATTTTGAGATAAAAAAACCAACGCCTGCCTGAATGGTCCCCGTAAACACGCCAATCAGGTAAAAAATTGCAAACAAAGCTCCAAAAATACCGTAAGCCTCAGGCCCCAGCATCCTTCCGACAAATATCTGGTAGATATAGTTACAGACATTTGCAATCATCGTTGCAGAGAAGACAAGCGAGCTCTGCCTGACAAAGTCATCGTCTTTAGGGATCAGCCGCCTGATCGCAGCCCGTGGATAATTAAGGAGCTGGCTTGGAACAGACATTTCGGATCACTTCATGTATTTTTCCCATAAACACCGTGACATCAAACTCTTCCGCACGTTGGGTACAGGCTGAACGGTAATATTCCCCGCCGCGTCCGGAGATCTCCTGCATGCCGCTTATAATTCCTTCGGGGGTTGCATCGACTAACCGTCCGGTCACCGTATCTACTACCGATTCGAGGAAACCTCCTTCCCGTACAGCGACCACCGGTTTTCCGGCAGCCATTGCTTCAAGAGGTGTCATCCCGAAATCCTCATCCATCGCAGTACAGATAAGGCCCGTGCAGTGCGCATAAAGATCGATGAGCTCTTCATCTGGTATCGTGCCAAGGATCTCGACATTTTTTGGGAGATGCGTGAGATATCCAAGATTTTTTTCTGCATGATCCCCTTTACTATAGCCACCAACAATTTTGAGGCGCTCATCAGGCAACCTCCGGAACGCCTCAATCTGGAGGGGAATTCTTTTCTCTGGATAGAACCGGTTGACTGAAAGCCAGTAAGAAGTATCCTCAGAATGCCGATATTTTTTTACGTTAACTGGCGGATAAATCACCAGCGCATCGCGATGGTAAAAATTTGCGATTCGCTGTTTTGTATTCTCACTGTTGGTTACAATCCGGTCGATACAGTGCACCGACCTTTGGTCAAACCACGAATGTACTGTAATCCAGATTCTCGCAATAAGTTGGTGTATTGTGGATTTCTGGTTTTTAAGGACATATCCTTTGAGATCGTAAAACGCCCTGACCGGAGTGTGGCAGTACCAGAGGTTCGGCATATGGCTGCGTGAAGCATAATGTGCCCAGTTTCCGCTGAAAATGTAAAAATCATAGTTTGGGAAACTGGAAAACGAAAATTTTAATGAGGCATGGATTTGCTTAAAGGGAGCTACATGGAATACTTTACCTAAACTAATCACCCGAACATCCTCAAAACCCAGCTGTTTGATGGCTTCCCGGTTAACATCCGTGGTTATCACATCTGCATCCAATTCCCGGGCGAGAAGCAATACAAGACGTTCTCCCCCCCCAATAGCACCAAAATAATCATGGAATATTGCAATCTTCATCGGGGGTCTCCGGGGTATGTCCAAAAAAACAATCCTCTTACAAACGGTCCGTTAGGAGAAATAGACATTATCCCCGGGAAATCGTGATGCACCATGGAGGCTCTTATCGCACATATAATGGGAAATTGCGCTAATTATATGTTTTGAGAATAGGTAATCAGACCCATTTTTCCTATTGTACACTTTTCACCGGTATCTGATTTCGGTTTATTCATGAAGTATCCCGATGTTTCGATACCAGATCCCGGATCACCTTTCGGGTCTCCGGATTTATCAGGATAATTCCGCCATATGTAATTAAGCCGGCCACGATAATTCCCCCCACTGAAATTAATGAATCCTGATGAACAAACCGGGCCATCACCTGAACAATACCAAACATTACCACCGATGCCCCGACAATCCAGAATAAAGAAGATGTTATTTTAACCGGAATAAGCTTGTGGAGCAGCCAGGCATTGAGAATCAGGGATATCAAGATGGTTACAAGAGAACTCATGGCTCCCCCGACAAGGCCAAATGCACGGATAAAGATAATCATCGAAATCAGGTTGATGACAATCGTAACTACTGTAACTTGGAACTCGAGGTCAGGTCTGTTGAGTCCTTCAAGTGTCCGGCAGATCACCATCTGGAATGACTGGATCACCCGCGCAGCCATGAGTATTATCAGAGCAAGGGCTCCGGAGGAAAAATCTGTACCGTAAATCGTTGAAAGAAAACTGCCGCCGATTACAATAACTCCGAAGAATGCGGGGATTGCTAGGAGCGGAGAATACGAAAGACTAAAGGCCAGTGCTTTTCGTATTCCTGAGCGATTGTTTTCACTATGAAACAGGCTGATCTGAGGGAAGAGTGCCGTTGAAATTGCCTGGCTGAAAAGAAGAACCATTACTGAAAGACTCCAGCAGACACCATATACTGCAGCTGCTGTACTACCCAGGAAAAAACCTATTGCCAGAATACCGATCCAGTCAAAAACGAGACCCCCCACGGAATTTCCATACGCAAACCGGGAAAAACTGAAGAGGTCATGAATATCATGGGACCGGGGCCAGGCTAATTTAATTCGGTGATATGCATATCCGCATCCGATTGATGCAACAACGCCGGTAATAAGTCCCCAGATTAATCCCACAATCCCATATCCGACCAGAGCTACCTGTGTAACAATTTTTCCGGCCTGCTGTACAAAATCAACGTATGCACTGATCCCAATTTTCTGAATGCCCTGCAGTACTTCCCGTATGAGATCGGAGATCTGGAGTAAAAAAAGAACCAGAATTAGTGGCAGAGTGAAGTCACCGTGCAAATAGGAGGCAAGTTGATCATGGCAAATGAAAATGCCAATCGCAATTATAGAAAAAAATGCCGATCTCATCAGGAATGAAGCCCCAAGGAGAGACGGAGTTATATTTCCTTCGCTGATACGTTTGATAGTGGCACCGGAAAGCCCGCCGTTTCCCAGATAATTCAGAACCTGAACCAGCGAAAAAAACATAAAATAGATCCCAAGAATCGCTGCACCGGCGACTCTCGAAAAGAAGATGACCGCAAGAAAATTCAACACAGATGAAGCAATATTGGCCAGAAACCATTCAATACTGCTCCGTTGCAGAGTCATTTCATAACATACTTGCTGTCACATATATTAACAGATTAGCACCCCCGTTTAATAGGGCGCCAAACAAATATTTGGCGTAACAATTATTACGGCTGCCACCTGTTTTTTCTATTAACCCGAAACTTCAGGTATGCCGGTTTGCTGACACTATTTCGGCTCCATACGGTTAGTGAACATTACCCATTAAGAATATACGACTCATTAGCTCTTTTTGTCACCGTTTCACTTCTGTAACCCGGCAGTTATATAGATCCAAAAAACTTTCTTTTCCATAGTTCCAGAGCCCATGTCTTTATTTGAGGATAAACGTCCATTATGTTCATACATCTCTACCATGCATCTAGGATCACCCATGGCCTCCCTCAAAGAAATCTGGCACTTGCCTGAACTTTCCGTCATCCTCCCTGCACTCGACGAAGAGCGCACGATAGGCGAGTGCATCCAAAAAATCCAGGACGTCTTTTCCCGGAATGCGATGCATGGCGAGATCCTCGTTGTGGATTCCTCGACTGACCGCACACCGGAGATCGCCGCAGCGCTTGGTGCCCGTGTTATCCGACCGGAAAAAAC
>Ga0160425_1000918_pt1 | contig 32223 bp, 31 predicted proteins | sample BioMet8_FD_108193 | JGI IMG/M metagenome (GOLD analysis project Ga0160425, IMG submission 108193) | Microbial communities from bioreactor (seeded with sewage sludge) at Lawrence Berkeley National Lab, California, USA - Biofuel... | ecosystem: Engineered > Bioreactor > Anaerobic > Unclassified ...
ACAACTCGGGCGTCACGAGAGGCCGCGCCCCGTCATGAACGGCGATCAGTTCGGCATCAGGACTTGCCTCCATGGCACCCGCCATCACCGACATCATACGGCTGGCGCCGCCCTCCACCACGCGAATGGGCTTGCTCAGATTGGCCTTGCTGCACAGATCGGCCGCCGCCAGAAGCGTATCGCCGCGGGTCACGACCACGATTTCATCCACGCTCCCCGCGGCCGCCACCGACAAAAGCGTCCGCAGCAGCACCGGCATGCCATCCAGCTCCGCAAAGAGCTTGTTCTCGCCGCCCATGCGGCTGGAATTCCCTGCAGCTGCGATCACAGCCGTGCAGTAAGGCCGCCGTCCTGTTGCCATCTTCAGTTTTTGAAACCAATTTCCCATGATTCTTACTCCACTTCGACCATCATCAATCCGTCAAGACGCTGCTCCGCTTCTCCGTAAGCCACATTCTGCACCATTGCCATTTCGGAAAGCAGGATCTGACGCGCGGAACGCAGCATTTTACGCTCAATATTGGAAAGTCCGCGTTCCCGGTCGCGATACATCAGGCCCTTGATCACCAGCGCCACTTCATATAAGTTTCCGCTCTTGACATGCTCTTTATTCTCCCGGCACCGCTGGTTCCAATTGGCTTCCATATCCACGCCGAGGTCCGGAATCCGTGCCAGCACCTGCGCCATCTCTTCCGCAGTTGCCAGTGCGCGCATCCCGATCAGGTCGCAATTTTCTTCCGGAATCTTCAGCACCAGATCATCCGTATCCATTCTGAACACATAGTAGGTACACCACCGGCCGTCCAGTCTTTCGCGCGTGATCCCGCCAATCACACCGGCACCGTGCATCGGATGCACTACCTTGTCCCCCACCTCATACATATGCGCACCTCCATCGGTTTATGGCAGCCAACAGCGGCTATTTTCGCATGATTTCTTCTTATATTATACCTGAATCCCTGTTTTTTTCAAGGCAAATATTCCTAATACTTTCATCAGCAGCCTCCGGTGCTCTATTCTATCCTCCGCGCCCCTGTCGGATTCACCCGCAGCACATGGCAGGCACCCTCACCGAACACCCCTTCTGTTCTCTTTTGGAAGGCAAGCAGCTGCTCTGCAGGTACAAACGCCTGTACTGTCCCGCCGAAGCCGCCGCCGTGGACACGGCAGGCGCCCTCTTCTCCCAGAACATGGCGGCAAATCGCCAGCGCCATCGCCATACTCTGCTGTTTTACCGCACCGGCAGGCACGACGTTTTGCAGGTACAGCCATGAGGACTCGCCCGAGGCGCGTACAAGACGCAGGAACCGCGCAAAATCGCCCGCTTCCAGCGCTTTTGCTTCCGCCTCCGCACGGCGGTTCTCTTCAAAAAAGTGGGCAGCCCGCAGCACTGCCCGGTCACCTGTCCGCTTCCGAATTTCCGGCACGCATGCCCAGAACGCTTCTTCACTGACATCCCGCAGTTTCTCTTCTCCGAAGAAGGAAGCCACCGCCTCCATCTCCGCCGGAATGGCGGCATACGCGTCTGTCAGTGACGCATGATCCGCCTTTACATCCAGGATACATAAAGCGTATCCCGTTTGATTCATGTCAAATGACACCCGACATACCGTCGGTTCTGCCGGATTTTGAAAATCCATCTCTATCAGTCCGCCCCAGGCGGAGGCCATCTGGTCCATCAGACCGCATGGTTTGCCAAAATATCGATTTTCGGCCTCCTGCCCTATTTGGGCGATTGCCGTGGGCGTCAGTTCTATGCCCGCCATGTCGGCGCACACGATCCCCAGCAGTACCTCAAAAGCCGCCGAAGAAGAAAGGCCGCTGCCAGGCAGCACCTGCGACGTTACATAGAGATCAAAGCCCGACAGTCCCGGCACTCCGGCCGCCACGCCGCGCAGCAGCGCCTGTACCGCACCTCTCTCCTCCGGCCGGGGAACTAAATCTGAAAGCGATACCGAACAGGAACCGTACCCTTCCGAATAAAGGCGGATCTCTCCGCGGCCATTAGGTGCGGCAAATCCCCACGTTTCCAGATCCACCGCCGCGGCCAACACCCGCCCGTGCTGATGATCCGTGTGGTTCCCGCCGATCTCCGTACGACCGGGCGCGGCATAAATGCGCGCCCTTTCACCGCCGAAATGACGAGCGAAGGCCGCCCGCCCCGTCTTATACATATCCATGCCGAATTCTCCTTTTCCCCTGCGGCTCACAGTTGTTTTCATCAATCGCAAGCAGCAAAAAGGCCGCAATGGACTGCCATTGCGGCCGAGCGATCTCCGTACTCTGTCAAAATAAGCCGGCTGCCAGCCATCAGCCGGGCAGCACCTGTGCGTCTGATCCTCGGAAGGTCAGGGCTGCTATCGCTGCAAACAAGACGCTGATGGGAACAAACTGCCCCCTGCGCATATTGGCGTTCTTGCCGCGGGACAGGCTGTTCACACTGTCGATAAACAGCCGGATGTCAGCCTCCGGTTTCCCGGGCTGTTTTCATAATCTCCAGCGTGTGGCGGATGTTGCCGCCGCAAAGCATCAGCATCACCGCATCCTGCAGCTTCAGCGCAGACGCCGTCAATATTCTCCGGTGTGCGTCCTCGTCAAAAAAGCACAGTTCAGTTTCGGAAATTGGCCTGCGGCGTAATGCGCCGCGGCACCGAAACCACCCATTTCGTAAAAATCCGCACGGCGCGCCGCAAACCGGTGCGGACACGGAAGATTCTCTTTTCAAAAAGCCGCCTCTCACCATCGGACGGCTTGGATATAGTTTAACATATTTTCCGTCTGTTTCAACGCTTATTTCTCTTCTTCTGTCATCTTTTCCTTTTTATCACAAAAAGCGCCCCGGCTTCCGTTCGTTCTAACGGGAACCGGGGCGCCGCGCCGCCGTGCTTACCGGCGGTTATTGGGATACCAGATCTTCTGTTTCTCCGCCTCGCGGATCAATTCTTCGCGGAAATCGGGATGGGCGATGCTGATGAGTTTCTCCGCCCGTTCCCATGTGCTCAGGCCCTTCAGGCAAACCATGCCGTACTCCGTCACCACATACATGGTGTTCACGCGGGTATCGGTGACCACGCTGCCGGGCGTCAGCGTCCCGCGGATGCGGGAATGAGGCTTGCCGTCCTTGTCGGTAAAGGTGGAGGACATACAGATAAAACTCTTGCCGCCCTTGGACAGATAGGAGCCCAGCACGAAATCCTGCTGGCCGCCGGCGCCGCTGATCTGTTTGGTGCCGGCCGTTTCACCGTTCACCTGTCCGTACAGGTCAATATCCACAGAATTACAGATGGACACAAAGTTATCAATGGCCGCAATGGTGCGGATATCGTTGGTATAGCTGATGGGCGCGGCCATGCAGGCCGGGTTGTTGTCCAGATAGTCGTACAGCTTCTGCGTGCCGGCGGCAAAGGCATATACCTGACGGCCACGATCCAGATTTTTCTTGGAACAGGATACCTTTCCCGCCATGGCCAGGTCCACATAGGCGTCCACATACATCTCCGTATGCACGCCCAGATCTTTCAGATCCGATTCGCAAAGCATGGCGCCCACCGTGTTGGGCATACCGCCGATACCCAGCTGCAGACAGGCTCCATTGGGGATCTGCTCCACAATCAGTTTGGCCACGGTTTTGTCCACTTCCGTGGCGGGAATAAACGGCTGCACACCCATGGGATCATTGCGGCCTTCAACGATCATATCCACATCGGAAATGTGAATGCATTCGTCAAATCCGCCAAGACACCGAGGCATTTTTTGGTTCACTTCCACAATGACCACCTTGGACATCTCGCAAACAGCCTTCACATGAGCGGCGGAAAGGCCGAAGTTAAAGTAGCCGTGACTGTCCATGGGCGCTACCTGGAACATGGCCACGTCCGGCGGCGTAATGTGATCGTAATAATAGCGCGGCAGTTCAGAAAAACGCATGGGCTCATGAAATCCCGCGCCGGTGGCGATATGATGGCGCTCCACCGAGCTCATGTGATGGGAGTTGAAAATAATATGGTCCCGGGGATTTTCAATATCAAAAATGGCGGGTTTCCAAAGGCTGATGCCGCCGCGCACCTTCACGTCCTCCAGCTCGGGCGCCCGACGGGCCAACGCCTCATCCAGCACCCGCGGATGAATGGCGCAAAAACCGTAATCCACCCAGTCGCCGGACTTGACGACCTTCACCGCTTCATCCGCCGTCCGCAATTTCTCACGGTACATCTTCTGATAATCCATCGCTGTTTCCTCCTTGTATGTTTCGTTGCACAATTTTCAACGTTCCTGTTAATTTTACCACAATCTTCCAGGGGTGGGTACAATTTCTTTGTTAAATTTTTATTTTTATGCAGTCTGCACAAATATGCAGCGACATTCTTATCGCAGCACGTCATTTTCATCGTACAGACCGAGAAAGTGCCTCACTGTGCGGCCAATTCCACTGCAGGGCCGCATCAGTTCAAACAAAAACCGGCAGGCGTTTTGCCTGCCGGTTCTTGCCATCCATCCTTTGTTTGGCCGACACATGCGGTCAAATACGGAAACAGTCTTATTTATTCGGCATCAGAGGGCGCTTCATCCTCACCGGACAGCAGCGCACGGATGCTCAGAGAGATCTTCTGCTTTTCCTCATCCACAGCCGTGATCTTGGCATCCACGATCTGGCCCTCAGAAAGAACATCGGAAGGCTTGTCGATGCGGCGATCCGCGATCTGGGAGATATGGATCAGGCCGTCAACGCCGGGCACCACTTCGGCAAAAGCGCCGAAGGTCATCAGCTTCACAATGCGGACGGAAGCCACGTCACCCACCTTGTAGGTTTCCATAAACTTATCCCAAGGATTGCAGGAGCGGTCCTTGACGCCCAGAGAAATCTTGTGCTTCTCCGCGTCGAAGGAGATGACGTACACGTCCAGCGTGTCGCCCACGGACACCACTTCCGCCGGGTTCTTGATGCGGCTCCAGGACAGCTCGGAGATATGTACCATACCGTCCACGCCTCCGATGTCCACAAACACACCGTAGGAAGTCATGGACTTCACGGTGCCGGTGTAGTGCTTGCCCACTTCAATATTGGCCCAGATCTCAGCCTGAGCCGCCTGACGTGCTTCATAGGTCACGGCGCGGATGGAACCCACCACGCGGCGACGGGCACGGTTGACCTCTGTAATACGCAGGGAAACGGTTTTCTTGATCATTTCGCTCAGATCGGCGCCGCGGGGCTCACCGCTCTGGGACGCGGGAACGAACACGCGCACGCCCTTGACGTTGACGACGACGCCGCCCTTGTTCTGTTCGGTAACGACGCCCTCCAGCGTGGTCTTGTCGGCTTCTGCCTTTTCAATGTCCTCCCAGACCTTGACGGCGTCCAGACGCTTCTTGGACAGCATCGCGTAGCCTTCCACGTCGTTGACGCGAATGATGTAGGTTTCGATCTCGTCGCCCACCTTCACCACATCCTCAGGCTTTACGTTGGGGTCGGAGGACAGCTCATCGATGGCAATATAACCGGCCTGTTTGCAGCCCAAATCCACCTGAACCTCAGTGGGGCCCACGGCGGTCACGATACCTGTTACCTTCTCTCCTGTATTTAAAGTCTTGAAAGATTTGTCCAGCATCTCTTCGAAGCTCTCTTCTGTTGCTTCTGTGGTCTTAATTTCTTCGCTCATCGTTGTATATACCTCCTTAATGATGCACGCTGGTGTGGACGCACCGGCCGTAAGACCTGCAACAGAACATCCAATGAAACATTCCGGCGAGAGCTCGTCCGCTGTTTCGATCTGATAGACGGAAGAACATCTCTCATTACAAATTTCTGTCAAATGTTTGGTGTTGGCGCTTTTACGATCACCGACCACGACCATTACGTCCACCTGAGCGGCCAGAGCCGCCGCCTCAGATTGACGCCTATGCGTAGCATTACATATTGTATCAAATAATTTTGCATTTGTACACTGTTTTTTTAAGATTTCTGCGCAACTTTCCCAGATGGAACGGATGCAGGTGGTCTGTGATACAGCGGTCAGCGGCTGCTCACGGCGCCCGGAATTCTCCGTCAGCCACCGTGTCAGTTCCTCCGCTCCTGAAAGCACAACGGCGTTGGACGCGTAGCTGGCCACCGCCATTACCTCCGGGTGATGAGGTTCTCCGATGATGAGGGGTGTGCGCCCCTCCTGCTCCGCCTGCTCCACCAGGCGCTGGATTCTCACCACATTGGGACAGGTAGCGTTGACACAGCGGGCGCCCATGTGCGCAAGCTGCGCCAGAACTTCTTTCTTTTCCCCGTGGGAGCGGATCAATACCGTATCCCCAGGACGGATCTCGTTCACCGATTCCGCCGTGCGCATCCCTTTTTCGGCAAGGGATGCCACCACGCTGGCATTGTGGATAACGCTGCCCAGCATCACCGGCGACGGCTCCCTTTGTGCCGTTTCCTCCGCCAGTTTCACCGCCCGCTCCACGCCGTAACAAAAGCCGGCGCTTTCGGCAAGTATCACCTTCATTTTACTTCTCCCAACCGATACACACGCCGCATGATCTCATCGGCATTGTTCTGATATTCCTCTGCCCTGCCCCGGCGGCTTCCCTGCAGGGGGCTAAAAGGCGTTCCGATGATCACCGGCACCTTTTGAAAAAGGCGCTTGGTCCGGCCGATATACACCGGCAGAAGCTGCGCCCCCGTCCGCATGGCGATCATGACCACGCCGCCCTTCGCCGCCGTGTCGGTCCCGTCTTTGACGCGGGTACCCTCCGGAAAAACCAGCAGACTCTGTCCGTCGCGGATGGTCTGAATGGCTGTTTTCATGGCTTTGAGATCCGCATGGCCCCGATCCACCGGGAAAACCCCCATTCGCCGCAGGAAACGGCCCAGCCATCTGGTGCGGAAGAGCTGCTGCTTGGCCATGATGCGCATACAGTAGTCTTCTCCCAGCGCATACGCCGCCAGCAGCGGATCCCAGTTGCTGGAGTGGTTGGCGCACAGTACCACCGGCTCCGCCGGCACATTCTCACGCCCCACCACGCGCAGCGGGTGTAAAAACGTCACAAACCACCGCGTCAAACGAACCATTTTTGTATAAAACGGGTTTTTGCTCATTTTTTCTCCAGCTGCTCCGCAATTACCCGACGCAGCAGGGCAAGGCTGCCTTCAAAGTCCAGGTCGCTGGTATCCACGCGCACCGCGTCCTCCGCCTGGCGCAAAGGGGCCGTGTCGCGGTGCATATCTGCCCAGTCCCGCTCTTTGACCTCACGCAGCACCTCTTCAAAGGGCTTGGGCGTGCCGCGCTCCGCCAGTTCCTTTTCCCGACGTCTGGCCCGCACCTCCGGAGAAGCGTCCAGATAAATTTTCACCTCAGCCTGAGGCAGCACCACCGTACCGATGTCCCGGCCGTCCATCACCACGCTGCCTCGCGCGGCCATGTCACGCTGCATCTGCAGCAAATAGGCCCGCACCGCCGGAATGGCCGACACCGTCGAGGTATACATGGACACCTCCGGCAGGCGGATCTCTTTTGTCACGTCCGCGCCGTTGAGGATCATGTGCTGCAAGCCGTCGTCCCCGTACACCGCTTCGATCCGAAGCCGGGGCAGCACCGCCGTCACCGCGGCGGCATCCTTGGGGTCGATGCCGTTTTGGTAGACATAATAACCAATGGAACGGTAGATGGCGCCCGTATCCACATACACGATCTTCAGGCTGGCCGCCAGACGCTTGGCCAGCGTGCTCTTTCCAGCACCGGAAGGCCCGTCGATGGCCACGGCGTAATGACTTTTCATGCTCCTTCATCCTCCGCTTTTGTATATTGGGCGGCAGCTTCCCCGGCCGCGCGGCCTGTGGCCCACGCGATCTGGAGATTGAAACCGCCGGTATAGGCGTCCACGTCAATGATCTCGCCGGCGAAATACAGGCCCTCCACCAGTTTGGAACCCATATCGGCGGGGCGGATCTCCCCCACCTTCACGCCGCCGGAAGTCACAATGGCCTCGCTCACCGGACGGGGGCCCGCCAGGGATACCGGAAAATGCTTCAACAGCGTTTCCAGCGTCCGGCGTTCCTCTTTTGTAACGGTGTTGACCTTCTTGCGGCCGGGAATCCCGGTTTTTTCCACCATCACCGGCACCATGCTCTTGTTCACAAGGCCGCCCAGCAAGCTGGAAAACTCCTGGTTGCAGCGCTCCGTCATGTCCCGCAGCAGGCGGGCTTCCAGCTTCTCATCATTCAGCGCCGGCTTCAGATCGATGGACAGGCGGTAGCGGTGCTTGTCCCAGTCCCGCATATGGGCGCTGGCCGAGAGGATCATGGGGCCCGACACGCCGAAATGGGTAAAGAGCATCTCCCCGAAGTCCTCATACACCGCCTTGTTTTTCTCGTTATACACCGTCAGCGCCACGTTTTTCAGCGCCAGACCCTGCATGGCGCCGCAGCAGGGATCGTCGCTCACCAGCGGCACAAGTGACCCTTTAGGCGTCACAACGGTGTGACCCAGTTCCGCCGCCATGCGATAGCCGTCGCCGGTGCTGCCGGTGGCGGGATAGGACACGCCGCCGGTGGCCAGTACCACGGCGGCGGCTTCGTAGGAGCCGCGCTCCCCGGAAACACCTGTTACGGCGCCGCCGTCCGTCAAAAGAGATACCGCCCGGTCCCGCACCACGGTCACATGGAGCTGGTGCAGTCTTTTTTTCAGCGCGGCGCTGACGTCAAAAGCGCAGTCCGACTGAGGAAACACGCGGTTGCCCCGTTCCGTTTTCAGCGGAACGCCCAGCCCCTCAAAAAAGGCCATGGCGTCCCGCCCGTTAAAACGGGAAAAGCAGCTGTACAAAAAGCGGCCGTTGCCCGGCACGTGGCTCATCAACTCCTCCGTGGGACAGTCGTTGGTGAGGTTGCAGCGCCCTTTTCCCGTAATATTCAGTTTTTTGCCCAGCCGTTCGTTGGGCTCCAGCAGCGTCACCGATGCGCCGTGTTCCGCCGCCGTGACTGCCGCCATCATGCCGGCGGCGCCGCCGCCGACCACCACTACTTTATTCATCGTCCGTCTTTCCAAACACACCGTATTTTGACCAGATGCTCTCCAACTCCGAGAAGGTGCCGGAGATCTCCGCGCTCTTCTGCCGGCCCACCGCCACGATCAGCGCGTTGAGAAGGCTCAGCGGCGCCGTCATGGAGTCCACGAAAGAGATCATGTCGCTGCGCACCAGAAGGGCCGCCGCGGCGTCCCGGTACAGCGGCGATACCTCGCTGTCCGTAATCGCGATCACGTCCGCTCCCCGGTCGCGGGCGAAATGCACCGCATTCACTGCCTCCGTGGCGTAACGGGGAAAACTGATGCCGATGAGCACGTCACCGGGGCCAATGCGCATGAGCTGCTCAAAGATCTCGCCCGCAGCAGCACTTTGTACCATGACCACGTTCTCAAAAATCAGGTGCAGATAAAAATTCAGATAGCCCGCCAGAAACGACGAAGAACGAACGCCCAGAATATAAATCTGCTTCGCGCCCACCAGCCGCTCCACCACCCGATCAAAGGCCGCCCGATCCACCTGCTCAATGGTGGTATGGATAGCGTCCATATCGCGCTGCATCACTTCGCCCGGAATGTCCGCGCCCACCATCTGGTCGCGGGAAGCACGGATCCTCTGCAGGGAGGTAAGGCGCCCACGGATGATCTCCTGCAGGGCCTTCTGCATACTGGGATAGCCGTCGTACCCCAACTCCGAGGCAAAGCGCACCACGGTGGATTCGCTGACGGACACCGTTTTCCCCAGCTTATTGGCCGTCATAAAAGCGGCAATGTCGTAGTTTTCCAGAATATAGGCGGCGATCCGCTTTTGCCCCTTGGAAAAGTCGGGCATATTCTGGCGAATGGTATGTAACACATTCTTCGTCAAATCGATCTCTCCCTTTTGAGTGCTTCTCTTTCTTCTTCCGTTAAATAGCGCCACGCACCGCAGGGCAGATCCCCCAGAAAGAGGGTATGCTCCGCCACACGCCGCAGCCGCACCACCTCCAGATCCGCCGCCGCGCACATCCGGCGCACCTGCCGGTTTTTCCCTTCGTGAACGGTGATGGCCAGCACTGCCCGGTTTCCCTCACGCCTCAGTTCTTCCACTGCCGCCGGACGAATGGGTTCTCCGTCCAGCTCCCGCAGCGACGCAAGGCGTTCGCATGCGCCAGAAAGCGCGCCGGTCACAGTGGCTTCATAACGCTTGTCCACCTCAAATTTGGGGTGCAGCAGCGACTGTGTCAGCGCGCCGTCATTGGTGAACAGCAGCAGGCCCTCCGAATCCATGTCCAGGCGCCCTACCGGGTACACCCGCACGCCGCAGCCCGCCACAAGGGAAGCCGCCGTGGGCCGTCCCTTCTCGTCGGACAAGGTGGTGACATAGCCCCGGGGCTTGTGCAGCATCAGATACACCGGTTCGGGCGGCGTTCCCAGTGTGCGGCCGTCCACCTCCACGGTGTCCGTTTCCGGATCGGCCTTGTCGCCTACCTTCGCCACAGTCCCGTTAACACGCACTCGGCCCCCGGCCAGCAGCGTTTCCGCCGCCCGCCGGGAGCAAATGCCCGCCTGTGAAATCAGTTTTTGCAGTCGCTCTTCCACGCGTTTCCTCTCTCTCCCAAAAGGGAGAATCCATAGTCATACAATGCCCGGTGGTCGTTCCAGTCGTTGCCGTCGCACAGCGTCACCGCCACAAGTCGGTGTCCGTTCCGCTCCGCGCAGCTCACCAGCGTCCGGCCCGCCGCCTTGGTAAAGCCGGTTTTCAGGCCAATGCAGCCTTCTACATCCCGCAGGAGGCGGTTGTGGTTGCTCATGATGCGGCCGCCCACTGTCACTGTGCTGCTGGAGCAAATCCGGCAGAACGTGGGGTCGTTTATGGCGCGGCAGGCAAGGCGGGCCATATCCCGGGCCGTGGAAAAGTGGCGCTCGTCGTCCAGCCCGTTGGGGTTGGCAAAAGAAGTGCCGGTCATGCCCAGCTCCGCCGCCCGGCGATTCATCATGCCCACAAAATTCTCCACGCTGCCGCCGCAGGTGCGGGCAATAGCCAGCGCCGCGTCGTTGCCCGACTGGAGCAAAAGCCCGTAGAGCAGTGTTTCCAGCGTGAGCTTCTCCCCCACTTTCAGATACATGGAAGAACCTTCTGTCATGTCCTCCGGCATCACCGTGACCTCCTGTGAAAGCTCGGCGGTTTCCACTGCCAGCAGCGCCGTCATGATCTTGGTGGTGCTGGCAATGAGCATGGGCCTGTCGGCATCCTTTTCATAGAGTATCTGCCCCGTATCCGCGTCCATTAAAATAGCGCACGAGGCAGAAGTCCCTATCTGTGAGGCATGACAAGGTACTATACTTGACACTATCAGTAAGCTGGCGCACACCGTGCGCGCCAAGCTCCCGTGTCCTTTCATTTGATCACCTCTCTGCCCTTACGGCATGGGATGGTGATAGTATGCCCTTAAAAGTCTTCTTTTTCCTTCTTTTTTTCCACAAAATTTTCCACGCGATCCACCATCTCTGGTACCATGTCGATGATGCGGTCCACGGTAGTGACAGCGGGCAGGCCCACCGGCAGCACACGGGTCACGCCGTCCTTCACCACCAGAAAAGCCATCGGCTCTATTTTGACGCCGGCCGCAGTGCCGCCGCCGAATTTGTCCGTTCCATAGTCGCCGCCGCCGCTGCCAAAGCCGAAGCTCAGGCGGGACACGGGGATCAGTGTCACGCCGTCGGGCGTGGTGATGGTGCTGCCGATCACCGTATTGGAATCGGCCATTTCATGAATTTTTGACATGGTGGCCTCCATCAGGTCGGCCAGCGGGTTCTTTTTTTCATTGTTTTCCATGAGATACCATCCTTTCTTTCAATTGTTCTGCTTGCTTGTATTGTCTGTTGTTTTGTCCGTATCATGTGCGGCTTCTTCCGCTGCGGTACACGCCTGTCCGGGCTTTGCCGCTGCGGTAGGCTTTGCCGTATCCGGTTTCTTCTCTGCATACTGCTTTTTCCATTTTTTGTACCATTTCCAAACCGGCAGTCCCGCGCCCAGCCCGATCACCGCCAGATCAAAGACAAAAAAGCGAAAACCGATCTCGCCTTCGGCTTTGGTGGGAACGCCCGTGAAATCCACGCCCACATGAATATGAGGATGGCGAATGGTCATCAGCGTTTCCAACTGGGGCATCACCGTCCACACGGCGGTGGATGCATAACCGTAGCGTTTGGCGGTTTCCGACGGATCGTCGCCGCCTATCACCAGCGACGCCTCCAGCGGACTGATACAAATACGCCGGCGGGTACGGCGCAGCGCCTTCTTCAGCACCGACCAGAAAAGAGGCAGCGCCGCCTTGATGTCCTTAAAACCGGGCTTCGGTGCTTTCTTTTTGGCAGAAGGCGCGCCTTCGGCAGACTTTGCTGCCGGCTTTGGCTTTTTCTTCTTCTTCTTTTTAGAGGATGACGGTACCACAGTAAATGCAAAGGGACCTACCTTTACATCCACGCGCAGAGAATCGTGATAGGACGCTCTGGCACCCACAGGAATGCATAACAGCAATAGCAGCAGTCCGATAAGCCCCAGTAATATCCACAGAAAGACCAAGTCCTCTCACCTTCTTTACTCTCAATTGCCGTGTATCTCAGTCGGCGGGCGTTTCTTCCGTCTGTTCGTCCAGAACGCTGCCGTCTTCCGCCAGGCGCAATTGTCCGTCCGTTTCCAGACCCGGTATCTCCGGCAGGTCCTCCAGTGAATTGAGGTGGAAGGCCCGCAAAAAGCCCTTGGTGGTGCGGTACAGCCGGGGACGGCCCGGCACCTGCAAACGGCCGCACTCCTCGATGAGATGCCGCTCCAGCAGCAGGCCCAATGTATACGAGCTGTCCACGCCCCGGACCTGATCCACATAGGCCCGGGTGGTGGGCTGATAATAGGCGATGATGGTCAGCACCTCCAGCGCAGGCTGCGACAGCTTGGCGGGCTTTCGGATTTCAAAGGCACGGCGGATACGCTCCCCGTACTCCGGTGCGGAGCAAAGCTGGTAACTGTCCTCCATCTTCAGCAAACGGATGCCCCGCCGCTCGTAAGCGTATTCATCTGCCAGTTTTTGCAGCAGCAGTTCCGCCGTTGGCTTGTCCAGCTCCATTGCAAGACAGATCCGGTCAATACCCACCGGTTCCCCGGAGGCGAAAAGGATCCCTTCCATGGCAGATTCCATGTCCCTCATTTCCATTGTATCCATTGATTACTCTCCTCAAGACAGGGTATCCGGCGCGGCGGCATCGCAGTCCACAGTGCAGTCGCTCTCGCCGCCATGAAGGCAAATCGCGTGAGCCTTGCACAGCTCCAGCACCGCCACAAAGGTGGCCACCAGCTCGCTGCGGCTGCGGCTGCCCCGGAACAGGAGCAAAAAGCGGGTGATGCCCCCTTCTTTCAATCGGCGGATAATTTCCCGTGCTTTATTCTCCACCGGATAAGGCTCCTGCTTCACAATCGCATCAAACGCGTGGAGCGGAGGCGTCGCCATCTGACGGTTTCGATCCAGCATCTCCTGCATGGCCACCACCATATCGCCCGCTTCCTGATTGTACTCATAGATCTTGCCGCGCTCCACAGGCTCCGGCTGACGGATCACGATCTCCCGTCCAAACTCACTGCGGGGACCCAGAATCTCCGTCAGTGTCTTGATCTTCAGATAGCAGTCGCCCCGGCGGCGCTCTTCCAAAGACTGGATCAGCGCGTCCATCTCGCTCTGGGCTTCTTCATCCTCCAGCGACAGAAGCATCCGCGTCTTGATATACATCAGATGGGCAGCCATGGTCACAAACTCGCTGGCGACCTCCAGATCCATTTCCTTGCGCCTGTCCAGATAGGCCAGATACTGTTCCAGAATCAGCGAAATGGGAATATCCGAAATGGCGATCTTATTTTTGCCCAGAAGATACAAAATTAAATCAAGAGGGCCTTCAAAGTCCTGCAAGGCCTCCTGATCTTTTATCTGCACCACTTTTTCCAGTTTGAATATCGGGTTGTCCACGCTTGTCACCTCAAAAGCCGACCAGACCGTACATCCATTCAAAGACCCACCGGATGGCCGCGGTCAGATAATTGCCGCCCAGATTCAGGAAAACCAGGCCCAGCAGCACCAGCATGCCAAACTGTTCGTACCGCAGCAGCGTCTGATAGGCGCGATCCGGCAAAACCGAAAACAGCACCTTGGAACCGTCCAGCGGCGGAATGGGAATCAGATTGAACAGTCCCAGGCCGATGGACAGCAGTGCCGTCGTCATCAAAAATGTCAGAAGATCCTGATGGAAAGCGGAATAAGAGGCGTTCACATAAACGCCCCTGGCTGCCAGCAGCAGCACCAGTGCCAGCAAAAAGTTGGACACCGGCCCCGCCAGCGCCGTCAGCGCCATGCCCTGCTTGGGATGTTTGAAATAGCGCGGGTCGACAGGCACCGGCTTTGCCCAGCCGAAACCCAGCGTCACCATGGCGAACAAACCAAACCAGTCGATATGGCGCAAAGGATTCAGGGACAGGCGGTGCATCCGTTTGGCCGTGGGGTCGCCCAGGGCGTAGGCCGCCAGGCCATGGCACACCTCATGCACAATCAGGCACAGCAGCACTGCCGCAATTCGCAGCGCCAGATCCCGCAAGGTGCCGAAATCCAGCGCGTTCCAAAGGTCTTGCAGATAATTCAAAGCGCTTCTCCTCTTGGAAAGATAATATTTCACCATTTTGACATTGATAACAGATGAATTATAGCAGAAATTCCGCCGTATGACAAGCGCATTCCCAAATTCCTCCCGGGAGGGCGCGGACGACACCGCGCGCAGCCGCAGAGCCCATTCCTCAGCAGACGGAGGCGGAGGAGCTTTTGCTCCCCCGCCCTGTGCAGCAAAATCAGTTTTTCTTCTTGGATGGATCGGTGGCCAGGGCAATGAGCCAGCCCGCCAGAATGCACACTGCCATCGCCGCTGCGCCCCAGGCAATGTAGCCCGCCACGGCCAGTCCGGCCAGTGCCAGGAACCCTACACAGGCTCCATAGCCCACGCCTGACAGCTGATGATCTTTGTACTTTTTCTTCGCGTCCTTGCGTTTCCGCTTCTGCTCTTTTTCCTTATTTGTCATCGGCACGGTTCCTTCCTTATGTCATTGGTGACATTATTATAATGGATAAGATAAAAATTGGCAATGCGAATCTCTGCCCCGGCGAAAAAAGAAAGGCATCCGCGGCTATGCCGCGGATGCCTTTTTGTGACAGGATGCCGGCACCTTACGCCTGAGGTCCGTTGGGATTTTGCGTATTCTGACTGTCCGGCTCCACGGGAATGGCAGTGGCTTCATCCACCGCATCCTTCACGGTGGCGCGCACTTTCTTCACTACGCCGTCCAGGTAGATCACCGACACCGTATCCCACAGTCCGTCCACCACCAAAGCCGCGCCGATGAAGATCATCAGTCCGCTGGCCGCGTCGAAGGGGTCCACAAAGGCCACGATACCCAGCACGATCATCAGTCCTGCACCGATAAGCTGTACCCACCAGCCGTAAACCTTCAGACGCAGAAAATCAATGCCGTACTGCAGCTTCATCACGCCGCCGATCATCAAAATGATGGACAGCGCCACTGTCAGAAATGCCGCCAGGAATTCCGGCCGCGCCAAAAAATACGCGCCGAAGCCGATCATGGCCGCTCCCTGTACCAGTGAGAAAGAACCCAGCACCTCTGTTTTTTCCCGGGCAAAGTACGAAATGACATGCAGCAGCCCCCACAGACACAGCAGAGCTCCCGATACACGGCAGATAATGTCCCGGGACTGCTCCGGGAAAAACATCATCAGAACACCCAGCACCAACAGGGCAATGTCCATAAACAGAATCTCGCGCTTGATGCTTTTAGCCTCTTTGTGCATGTTGTCAAAAATGCTACCCATGATTTTTTCCTCCCGACCGTCTTTTGTGTAAAGCTAAACTGCTTTCCACTTAACTTTTTTCTTTTTTATATCTGCACCGGCTGGGCATCCAGCAGGTACCGCTCGATAATAACCGCCACACCGTCCCGATCGCAGTCGGGTGCGATGACGTCCGCCGCCGCCTTGGCTTCCGCACAGCCGTTTTCCATGGCAACGGAAAGGCCTGCCGTCTGCAGCATCGTCAGATCATTAAGGCTGTCGCCGATACCGATGACAGACGCAATGGGAATATCCATCATCCGGCAAAAGCGCATGAGGCATTTGCCCTTGGTGGCATCTGCGTTGTTGATCTCGATGATTTGATTGACGGAGGAATCCGTCACCGACAGATGGCGCTGCCGCAGTTTTTCCCACATGACCTTCCGGTCGTCCAGATCATGGTAGTAAAGGTTCAGTTTCTCCACCGGCGTGTGATAACGCAGCACCGCCTCTACAAGACCCGGGAACCAGTGGGCGCAGCGGTCATAAACCTCCCTGAACTGTCCCATGTGGTAATATTCCATGGTGGAAGAGTCCGGCTGATCCACATAGGACAGATTCTTTAAAATGGTCTGCACCATCACGTCCTGTCCCCGCGTTTCCCGCAAAATGCGTTCCGTTTCCTCCCATTCCATAGGAAGCGTGTAAATGGATCTCTTCTCCCAGAGATCGTAGATACAAGAACCGTTGGAGCAGATGGCGTAATGAAAAATTGGCAGCAGGTCCGCGTAGTCCTGCATCTCACCGATGGCCCGGCCGGTACAAAGCACCACCTGTTTTCCGTCTGCCAGCGCCCGGCGGACGGCCTGCTCATTTCTCTGACTAATGGTGCGGTTTCGGTTGAGCAGGGTATTATCCATGTCCACAGCCATCAAGCGATATTCCATGTTTCCTCCTGTGCGCGATCATAGGATCTGACCCCGCCTCCGGGCAAGCCCTGAGGCGGGGTGCAGTCAAATTACTTTTTAAAACTGTCCTTCAGCGAAACGCTGCGGTTGAACACCAGACGGCTGCTTGTGCTGTCACGGTTATCCAGACAGAAATACCCCACCCGCATAAACTGGAAAGCGGGGGCATTTTCGGCGGTGCGGTTTTCCCGCTCCGCGAAGGCACGACCCACGCCGCCCAGACGCGGTTCCACCTTGCAGCCCGTGAGAACCGTCAGTGAATCAGGATTCAGGCAGTCCAGGAAATTCTTGTCCGGGCCGTCGGGCTGGGCATCGGAGAAGAGGTTGTCGTACAGGCGCACCTCCGCGTCCAGCGCTGCGGCGGCGTCCACCCAGTGCAGCGTGGCGCCCTTGACCTTGCGGCCGTCGGCAGGATCGCCGCCCCGGGAGGCGGGGTCATACTCGCACAGCACCTCTGTGACGCGGCCGCTGTCGTCTTTCACGCAGCCGGTACATTTCACCAGATACGCGCCCTTGAGCCGCACCTCGTTGCCGGGGTACATCCGCTTGTACTTGGGGATGGGCTCTTCCAGAAAATCGTCGTCCTCCATCCACAGATGGCGGCTGAAGGTGATCTCATGGTTGCCCTGGGTTTCGTCCGTGGGGTTGTTCTCTATCGTGAACACTTCGCTCTGTCCCTCGGGGTAGTTGGTGACGGTGAGCTTCACCGGATGCAGCACCGCCATGGTGCGCTCCGCCGTCAGGTTCAGATCCTCCCGCAGACAGTGTTCCAAAAAGGCGTACTCCACCGTGGATGGCGCCTTGGCCACGCCGATGCGCTCGCAGAAATTGCGGATGGCGGCGGCGGTGTAGCCCCGGCGGCGCAGGCCGCAGAGGGTGGGCATCCGGGGATCGTCCCAGCCGGAAACATACTTTTCCTCCACCAGCAGCCGCAGCTTCCGCTTGGACATCACCGTGTGGTCGATGTTCAGCCGGGCAAACTCGATCTGCCGGGGCTTGTGATAGGGAATGGAAACGTTGCTCACCACCCAGTCGTACAGCGGCCGGTGCTCCTCATACTCCAAGGAGCACAGGGAGTGGGTAATGCCCTCCAGCGCGTCCTGAATGGGGTGGGCAAAGTCGTACATGGGGAAAATGCACCATTTGGTGCCCTGGCGGTGGTGATTGATGAAGCGGATGCGGTAGATCACGGGATCCCGCATATTGAAGTTGCCGGAGGCCAGGTCGATCTTGGCCCGCAGGGTCATCTTGCCCTCCTCCACCTCGCCGTTTTTCATCTTTTCAAAAAGGCGCAGGTTCTCCTCCATGGGACGGTCGCGGTAGGGGCTGACGGCGGGAACGCCGATGTCGCCCCGGCTGGCGCGGAACTCCTCCGGCGTCAGCTCGCAGACGTAGGCAAGACCCTTTCGGATCAGCTCCACGGCGTACTCATAGTCCTTTTCAAAGTAGTCGGAGCCATAGTAAAAGCGGTCGCCCCAGTCGAAACCCAGCCAGTGGATATCGTTCTGGATGGCGTCCACATATTCGGTGTCTTCCTTGGCGGGGTTGGTATCGTCCATCCGCAGATTGCACAGGCCGCCAAACTTCTCCGCCGTGCCAAAGTCGATGCACAGCGCCTTGCAGTGGCCGATGTGCAGATAGCCGTTGGGCTCCGGCGGGAAACGGGTGTGGACGGTCATGCCTTGGAACTGGCCACCCTGCGCGATATCTTCTTCGATAAAATTATGGATAAAATTGCTGCTCTCAGAAACTTCTTCCGTATCGGGTGTCTTTCTTTCCTCAGCCATTGTGTCACACTCCCTGTTTGATTCAAATTCCTCTGACGCTTTTATGAACGCAGATAATAAGTATACCGGATATTCGCATAAAATGCAAGGGGGAGGCCTGCTGTCGGCGTTATTTCCCTCTCATTTTGTTCTCTTTTTTCTCTTATGTCCGCACCGGCAGAATTTTGACGTTCTTTCTTGTCTTTTCCATCTTTTGGTGCTAAAATAGACACAATTTACGGAAAGGAAGTCGTTTTTATTTATGAACAAACGTACAACGGATATTGTGGCCTATCTCACCTGGATCGGTCTTGTGATCGCCTTAATCGCAGGCGACCGCGAAAATTGCAAATTTCATTTGAATCAGGCGCTGGTCATTGACATCTTCGGCCTGCTCTCCAGTGTATCCTTCCTGGGCTGGACCAAGTTCATCGGATGGCTCTGGGGCATCTTTATCACTGTTTGCTGGGTCATCGGCCTTATTGCGGCCATCAACGGCGAGGAAAAGCCCATCCCTCTGCTGGGCGGCATTCATCTGTTGAAATAAGCGCCTTACACCGCAGCTCTTTCTTGCCGGCATCCATTAAGATCAACGGCGGCATCGCCGCGCGAAAAATGTCCCCGGAACCGAGAAGCGCATCCTGCGCTCCGGTTTCAGGGACATTTTCTGTTTACAGAACCGTTTTTTCGCTCTTTTTCAATTCGGCAAGGTGCGCGGCAGAGAAAAGGCTCCGCAGCCGGATCTTGATGGCGCCCATGTTGGAGATCTCGTCGATCTTGATCTGTGTGTACAGCTTTCCCGACTTCTCCACAATGGCCCGCACCTCGTCGGTGGTAACAGCGTCCACGCCGCAGCCAAAGGACACCAGCTGCACCAGCTGCAGGGCAGGGTCTTCCGACGATGCCACATACCGGGCCGCGGCGTAAAGGCGGGCGTGGTACGACCACTGATTCATCACCTTCACCGCAAAGGGCCGCACCAGATGACTGACGCTGTCCTCTGTCAGCACCGCCGCACCCAGCGAGCAGATCAAACGGTCGATGCCGTGACTCACCTCCGGATCCACATGATAGGGCCTGCCGCACAGCACGATGATCGGGAGGCCCCTTTCCCGGGCAAGACGGAGATATGTCTGTCCCTCCTCCCGGAGGGCGGCCAGATATCCCTCATAGGCGGCATAGGCCGCGTCGGAGGCGCGTTTGATCTGGCTCCGGGGCACGTCGGGAAAATATCTGTTCACGATGCCGGCCATATGTCTGACGAACTCACGCCGGTCATGCAGGCTGATAAAATCGCAGATAAACGGCACCGCCCGCAGGTCGGCCACGTTGTTTTTCAGCACCTGCGGATAATAGGCCACCACCGGACAGTTATAGTGATTGTTTCCCAGTCCCTCTTCCACGTTGTAGCTCATGTCGGGATAGAAGATGGCATCGGGGTTTTGCCCCAGCAGCCACTCGATATGCCCGTGCATCAGCTTGGCCGGATAGCACACGGTATCCGAGGGAATGGTGTGCTGACCGGAACGGTACAGGTCGCGGCTGGAATCCGGGGACACTGTCACGTTGAAACCAAGCGATGTCCAGAAGGTGTGCCAGAAGGGCAGCAACTCATAGAAATTGAGCCCCATGGGAATGCCGATGGTGCGCTTTCCCTCTTCCTGGCGGTTCCCGCGGAACGTGGAAAGATACTTCCGTTTCCAGTCATAGAGGTTCAGGTGCTCGCCGCTCTTGCCGCCTAAGGGCCGTTCGCAGCGGTTGCCCGCGATATAGGTGCCGCCGTCGCCGAAGCGATTCACCGTCAGGCGGCAGCGGTTGCCGCAGCCGCCGCAGGTCACGGCTTTCGTTTCATGGCGGAACGCACTGAGGGCCGCCGCATCCAGAATATGGCTGCGGTCGCCGGGGTGGCTGCGCTCCATAGCGTAGAGCGCGGCGCCGTAGGCGCCCATCAGTGCCGCCGTCCGGGGGCGGATGACCTCCCGACCGATCTCTCTTTCAAAGGCACGGAGCACGGCATCGTTCAGGAATGTGCCGCCCTGCACCACGATATTTTTGCCAAGAGCGTCGGCGTTGGCACAGCGGATGACTTTGTAAAGGGCGTTTTTCACCACGCTTACAGAGAGGCCCGCCGCAATGTCCGCCACCGTGGCGCCGTCCTTCTGTGCCTGCTTCACGGCGCTGTTCATAAAGACCGTACACCGGGAACCCAGGTCCACCGGGGCGGGCGCAAACAGACCCAGGCGGGCAAATTCCTCCGCCGTAAAGCCCAGCGCCCCGGCAAAGGTCTGCAAAAACGAGCCGCAGCCGGAGGAACAGGCTTCGTTGAGAAAAATGCTGTCGATGGCGCCGCCGGCAATTCGGAAGCACTTGATGTCCTGCCCGCCAATATCCAAAATGAAATCCACCTCGGGGCAGAAATGCTTGGCCGCGGTGAAATGAGCCACCGTTTCCACCAGTCCGAAATCCGCGTGGAAGGCGCTTCGAATGAGTTCTTCTCCATAGCCAGTGACAGCGGCGGCGCGGATGATCAGATCAGGATACGTCTGGTACAGTTCCGTCAGATACTCCCGGATCAGCGGCACGGGGTTGCCGCTGTTGGGGCGGTACATGGGGTGAAAGAGATGGCCCGAAGCGTCGCACAGCACCGCTTTCACTGTGGTGGAGCCGGCGTCGATGCCAAGGAACATCTCACCTGCGGGCGCGTCCAGCGGGACAAGGTCAGCCGAGGCCGCCTCATGCCGTGAAAGAAATGTCCGGTACTCCTCTTCGTCTTTAAAAAGCGGAGCGCAGCGCTGATAGGCTGCCGGGGACAGATGACTGCCGATGCGCTCCGCCAGCGCCGCTGGCTGACAGGTCTGTGCCACATGAGCCATGGCCGCACCCAGCGCCACATAGTAGAGGGAATTTTCCGGGCAGGTACCCTCCGTGCCAAGGGTGTTGTCAAAACTGCGGCGCAGCTCCGGCAGGAAAGTCAGCGGACCGCCCAGATACAAAATGCGGCCCTTGATCTCCCGGCCCTGCGCCAGACCCGCGATGGTCTGATTCACCACGGCATACAAAATGCCCGCGGCCACGTCCTCCCGCCGGGCCCCCTGGTTGAGCAGAGGCTGAATGTCCGACTTGGCAAAAACGCCGCAGCGGGACGCGATGGCGTAAATCTTTTCGTGGTGGGCGGCCAGATCGTTGAGCTCATCGGGCGTCACGCCCATCAAGGAGGACATCTGGTCGATAAAAGCACCGGTACCGCCGGCGCAGGTGCCGTTCATCCGCATTTCAAAGCCGCCGGAGAGAAACAGGATCTTGGCATCCTCTCCGCCCAGCTCGATGACCACGTCGGTCCCCGGCGCAAAACGCCGGGCCGCGATCCGCGTGGCATAGACCTCCTGCACAAAGGGCAGCGACAATTGTTCTGCAAGGCCCAGACCCGCCGAACCCGACACTGTCAGGTACATCTCTTCGCCGGGAAAACGGCGGTCGATCTCGCGCAGATAAGAAGCGCAAAGTTCCGAAGCTTTGGCACGGTGGCGCTGATAGGCCTGATAGAGGATGGTTCCCTCTTCATCCAGCACCACGCATTTGAGCGTCGTGGAACCCACGTCCAGTCCGACGGTTTTCATGCCTCCACCTCCTCGCGGGCAATGGCCAGCATCAGCTTGATGCGGTTTTCCTGGTTCACCTTGGATGCCCCCGCGTCGAAATCCACGGGGAAAATATTGGCCTTGGGATAAAGCTCCCGCAGGCGGCGGATGGTGCCCTTGCCCACAATATGGTTGGGCAGACACCCAAAGGGCTGCGCGCAGATCACATTGCTGTATCCCAGCTCGATCAGCGACGCCGCCTCGCCGGGCAAAAGCCATCCCTCGCCCATTTTGACGCCCCGGTCGATGACCCGATCCGCCAATCGCTTGATTTCTTCAAAGGAGTGAGGCACCGCAAACTCCGGATAGGGCTGCAGCGCCTCCGCTATGTACGCCTCCCGGTGATCCGCCCACTTTTCCGCCAGGCGGCCGCCCATCAGTTTCCACCGGCTGCCGCCATAGTCACGGTAGTCCACCTCGCCGTTGGCAAAGCCGAACTGGAAAAAGCCCAGTACGCCGGGCACCATGTATTCGCAGTCCTGCGTATCCAGAAATTTCTCCAGTCCGTTGTTTCCGAAGGAGGAGTATTTGACATAGATCTCCCCCACGATGCCCACCTTGGTCAGTTCACGCTTTTTCCTGGGAATGGCGTGAAAATCCGCCGCCATGGCCCGCAGATTCTTTCGCATCATCCGGCTGGTGAGAACGCCGCCGCCAAAGGGTCCGCTGCGGAATTGCCGCGCCAGCTCCGCCGTCCACTTCTCCACCGTCCGGCGGGTATCGCCGGAGTGGATTTCATAGGGCGCCGTTTGATTTTTCAGCAACAGGAGCATATCGCCGTACACCAGCGAGCTGAGTCCCTGCAAGATCATCAGGGGCGTCACCCGAAAGCCGCTGTAATGCTCAAGCCCCTTGAAGCTCAGCGAGATCACGGGCACATAGCCCATTCCCATATTGTTCAGGGCCTTTCGCAGCAGCATGATGTAATTGGAAGCCCGGCACCCGCCGCCTGTCTGGAACTGGATCAGAGCGCATTTGTGGGGGTCGTAGTCCCCGCAGGTAAGGGCATAGAGCTGCTGGCCAATGGTGCAGATGGCCGGGTAGCACATATCGTTGTGAACATACTGCAGGCCCCTGTCGATGACCTGTTTTCCCTCATAGTGCAGCACCTTCAGATGATAGCCGTGCATGGCAAACACCTCTTGCAGCAGCTCCATGTGCGTGGGAAATATATCGGGCGCAAGAATGGTGTATTCCTGCTTCATTTTTTTCGTAAAATCCACCGGCATTGCTTTAGATCACACTTTCTCAAAATATTCTGCCGCGGACGGCCCTGTCCCCTCACAGCACCGTCCGCCATTCCATATGACTGTATAAGACTTCTCCGCCTATTTCAAGTTTATTTTTCGCTAAAAAATCACAGAACGGGAAGTTTCTCTGTATTCTGCGCCTTTTCTCTCCAAAAAGCAAGTCCCTTATGTCCCCGGAAACGAACGGCAGCGGACAGCTGTCAGGCTGTCCGCTGCATATTTTCATTCATCGCGCGACCACCGCGGCCTGACGGATCCGACAGCCCATGGCAGAAGCGGCCTCCAGCAGATCACGGTTGCGTCCGTTGATCTCCCCGTACGCCGTGAGGCAGTTGATGACCTCCGGGCAGCGGCGCAACGCTTCTTCCGCCTGTTGATAGCTGGCGTCGGAAATGGAACAGAAGGCGCGTTCCGCCACAACCTCCGACGCCAGATCCCACGCCACCTGGCAGTCGATGTCGTTTTCATGGAGGATACCGGTGATAAACGGCGTCTGACTCCTCTGCAAAGAGCGATACACTTCCATTCCCGTACCGCCTCCCGCGATGACGAACACCCTTGGCTCGCCGGTGGGGCGGCGCATCTCCAGACTGCCGAAATAAGGATTGTATCCTCCTTCGGTGAGGCCGTAGAGCTGGTGGATAAGTTCCTTTTTAAAAATCGTATCAGGTGTGCCATAGTGGGTGATATACTCACCCTTGACGCACATCACCTCGTCCGACACCCGCTGGGCAAGGTCCAGCTCGTGGAGGGACATAATGACGGAGATGCCCTTTTCCCGGGCCATATCCCGCAGGGCGTCCAGCAGCTCCAGCTTATAGCGGATGTCCAGGAAGGACGAAGGCTCGTCCAGCACGATGATCTGAGGCTGCTGGCAGATGGCCCGGGCCAGCATGACGCGCTGGCGCTGGCCGTCGGAAATATGCATGAAGTCCCGGTGGCGCAAGTCCCAGACATGGACCTGCTCCATGGCCTCCCGTACCTGACGGTGATCCTCCGGGGCGAGGATGCCCAGCCGTCCCGTATAGGGATAGCGCCCGGTTTCCACGATCTCCCGGCAGGTCATCAGTTCCGTTTTCATCTTTTGGGTCAGCACCACCGCCATCTGGCGGGCCAGGCGCCGGTTGCTCATTTCCGCCACGCTCTCGCCGCTGATATAGGCGGTGCCGTACACCGTTTTGAGATACTTGGCGATGCTCTTGAGAATGGTGGATTTTCCCGCGCCGTTGGGGCCGATGAGAGTGAGAATATGGCCCTTTTCCAGCCGGATCTCCACATTCCGGATGAGGGGGACACCGTTGTAGCCCACGGTCATCTGCTTCGTTTCGAACAAATAGGCCATGGCTACCTCCCTCTGCGCTTTTTCAGCATGATGCCGATGACCACCGGCGCGCCGAACACCGCCGTGACGGAACTGATGCTCAGCTCCATCGGGGAAAAGACCGTCCGGGCGATAAGATCGCAGCCCAGGCAGAAAATGGCGCCGCCCAGAAAGCACACCGGGATCACCCACAGCGGCCTGGCTGTTTTCAGCAGCGATTTGACGATGTAGGGCACGGCGATACCCACAAAGGACACAGGCCCCGCAAAGGCCGTTACACAGGCGGAGAGAATGCTGGAGAGCAGCACCAGCTCCACACGGAACGCCCCGATGTTCACGCCCATGTTCTGGGCGTAGCTCTCCCCCATCTGATAAGCGCCGATAGGCTTGGAGAGCAGGAACACCAGCACCGACGTCATCAGCACCACCCACGTCATCACACGAATATCGCCCCAGGAGATGCCGGAAAAACTGCCCCGTGACCAGTTGTGCAGATTGACGATACTGGCGTCGTCGGCAAAAGTCACCACAAAATCCGTAACGGCCGAGCAGATATAGCCCACCATCACGCCGCTGACGATGAGCATGGAGGCGCGGTTCACCCGCGTGGAGATGAGCAGCACAAAGCCCATGGACAGCATGGCTCCCACAAAAGCCGACACGATCATCCAGCCGGAGCCCATCGTCCTGCCGCTGCCCAACACCAGTACCATCATCAGCGCCACCGTCAGCTTGGCGCCGGAGGAAATACCCAGAATATAGGGCCCCGCAATGGGGTTATTGAAAAACGTCTGCAGCAGGAAACCGGAAAGTGACAGAGCGCCGCCCAGCAGAACAGCCGCCAGCAGGCGGGGCATCCGGATCTTCCACACGATGTCCGCGGCGGTGGCGTCAGCGGCTCGGCCGGTCAGGATGCGCGTCATCTCCGAAAGAGAAATGCGGACGCTGCCCAGGTTGATATTGGCGGCGATCAACGCCAGCAGCGCCAATATCATCACCGCCAGTACGACAATACGGCGGGCACACCGGCTTTTGGCCTCTGTTTCCATAGGATCTCCTTTCACTTCAGGTGATAGAAGTAGTGCAGCTGCGTTCCCGCAGGGTCATCCGTGGTCAGAAGGCAGTGCAGCTCCAGTACCATACTGCCCAGCTGCATGGTTTCCTGATAAATATTCTGATCGGAACACCAGACGTTCCCCTCCTTCACGGCTTTAAACTCCGCCAGAAGGGGGTTGCGCGCCACCAGCGTGGCCACCGAGTCCAGTTCCCCGGCAATGGTGGCATTGTAGATCACGACATCCGCGTCCTTCGCTTTCTGATAAAAGGTTTCCATATCCATGGCGGTGGTGGAGGCAGAGGAGTCCTCCTCTCCCAGATCGGAAAAAATGTACGTTCCGCCCGCCAGCTGGATCATCTTGGCCACATAGTCCCCCGACTTTCGCACCACGGCACTGCCGGAGGAGCTGATGTAAAAGAAGGCTACCGTTTTGCCGGTGGGCTCGTCCTTTTCCGCCTCCTCCATCATGGCCGCCTGCTGATCGAAAAGCTGCTGTGCTTCCTCTTCCTTATCAAAAAGAACGCCATAGACCTTGATCCACTCCGTGCGGCCCAACGGGCTGGTTTCCCGGCCCGACCGTTCTACAAACACCGGTACGCCGAGGCTTTCCAGTTTTTCCCGCACCTCCGGCTTGTGGTAGATCATGGTGGACTCAATGGCCAGCGGACACCCGGCGGAGAGGATCATCTCATAATCCGGTTCGCTGTATTTGCCGGCAAAACGGATGCGGCCTTCTTCCATGGCCTCACGGGCGTTGTCGTTGTACCACTTGTCCGCCTGCGTCCCCGAAAGGCCGATGCCGTCAAGTACACCCAGGCTGTCGATCAGGCTCATGACGGCCGTTGCCGCCAGATAAACGTTCTGAAGCGGTCGCTGCAAAACCACAATGTCCGAGCTGATGCCCTTCGGCGCCGTGACGCCCTCCGGCACCACCAGATACCGCCCATCGTCCTGCACCGTGATGAGGCGGCAGCCGTCGGCATATTCGTCCACCGAAAACTGCCGGGCATATTGCAGTTCCATATGGGACACCGGCTCTGTGCCGTTGCCCAACCCTGATGCAGGGACGTTTTCCGCCGTCTTTCCGCAGCCCGGCAGCACCGTCAGCAGCATCAAGGCCAAAAACAGCGCCAAGACCCGTGTCCTTTTCATTTTCTCAGCCTCTCTTCTTCCATACCAGAACCGCCGCCAGCACCACCGCCGCGCCGCAGCCGATGGACACGGGCAGGATCATGCCGTTTTGGCTCCCGCCTTCACGTTTGGCGCTGGCCGAGGTGAAGTGCAGTTGATACGCCACCTCATGGGGCGCACTCATGGCCACCGTCTGGGCCGCCACGTCGATGTCGGTATCCAGCGTGACGGGAATTTCAAAAACGGACGTGCCGTCGCCATGGGCGGCGTCATATTTGTCGTCGCCCAGACGCATATATTCGTAACGCTCGCTGTTCAGCACCACTTCGGCCGTCATCTTTCCGTCCGACACCGTCACGGTACAGGGGGATTGCACAGTCACCTTGCCGGTGCCGCCGGTCATGGTCACATCGATCCTGTAAGTGCCGTCTTTGAAACCGGCGGCAAAAGCCGTGGCTGTCAGGCACAATGTCAGAAATAGCACCGTCGTCAAACGCATCAGGTTCTTTTTCATTTTTGAATCGCCTCCGCCGGCAGCTCCGCACTGTGGAACACCAGCGTGCGGTCATACCAGGTTTCTTTCTTTGTACTCCAGGCGGCACAGGCCACATCCGTGTCCAGCGCCTCAATGGGCAGCGCGTAAGTCTTTTCGCCCGCGGCATTGTCCACCGCCGGGATAAACCGGCTCTCCTCCGCCGCAGCCGCCGCTTCCGCCGTGCCCAGGAACAGCTTGCCGTAGCTCTGCCCGCTGAGAGTGATAACAGCGGTCATGGTACCCTGTTCCACCTTCAGTTCGCAGTTCGTCACCTTGAACATGGAGGAATCGGAATCCACCGTGATGGTATAGGTGCCGTCCTTGATCTGACTTCCCTGCACCGCGCCGGCGGTCTGAGCAGGCGTCTGTGCAGAGGTGTCGGCCGAAGAAGCCTCCGTATCGGCGGTGCCGGCGGCAGGCGTCAGGCCCATTGCCGCGGCTGCGTGGTCGACAAACATCTGGCGCACGCCGTACATCTGTGCCAGGCCCTTGATGATGCATTCCACATCGTAGCCCGCGTTTTTGAACTGCATCTTCCAGGAGTCCGGTTCATCACCCGCCATATCGTTGTTGGCATGGTCGCCCGCCACGATCATCAGCGGCAGCAGCACCACCTTGGTGGCGCCCGAAGTCTTCACGCGGGCCATTACATCCGCCAGCGTGGGCGTGGCCTCCACCGTGCCGATGAAGTAACGGCTGTGGCCCTGGCTCGTCATCGTCTGCTGGAGCTTGGTATAGGTGGAGTTGGCATCGCTGCCGGTGCCGTGACCCATGAGGACGATGGCCGTACCCTCCTGATCGTACTGTGCCGTTTCGCCGGTGATCTCCTTGGTCAGGCGCGTATAGTCATCGTCAGAGGAGAGCAGCGGCAAACCGACGGAAAGACTGTCGAATTTGTCGGAAAAGGCCGAAACCTCCTTCACCATGTCGTCATACTCATACCCGGTCATCACATGCGTGGGCTGCACCACCACTTGTTTGACGCCCTGAGCCACCATTTTTTCCATGGCCTGCGTCACGTTGTCGATGTGCAGATTGTCCCGTTTGGCCAGAATGTCGATGATGGTCTGGCTGGTGAACGCCTGACGCACTTCGTAATCGGGGTAAGCCGTGCGCAGCGCCGATTCTACGGCGCCGATGGTCACGTCCCGGCTGTCGTTATAGCTGGTGCCGAAGCTCACCACCAGCAGCACCGGATTGGGATAGGCACTCTGCTGCGTTTCTTTCGCTTTCTCTTGTCCGCAGCCCGCCAGCAGCAGCACCATGATGGCCGCCAGCAAAAACGCCAGCGTCTTTTTTCCCTGTTTCATCTGATCTTCCTCCGTTTTTTTATATCGCAACTGTCGATGCAGGCAACGCACATCGGCAATAACGTAAAAATGTCTGTCCGCATCAGCTGTGCGGACAGACACTTTCCTTCGGTCAGATCAGATCAGACAGCCCACCTGCAAAGAGGGCTGCGTCCATCATTCCATGCTCCGGAGTTCCGCAGAGCTTTACCCGTCTTTGTTGAAGACGGGCGCGGCATTAAAAAAAGCAGGCAAGTATTCTGACTGATCGCTATTCTTCCCTGACGGAAGATGCTCGCCTCAGCGCCTTCCCGGCATACACCAGTGACATAAGCTGAAACGATCGCGAATTACAGCAACGGCCTTGTGTGGGAATTTCACCCAGCTTCCATGGCCTGCTTTTTTATTCATTTTTATAGGGTAATTTCCCTTTCTTTGTTTTTTGAGTATATCACCCGTCTTTTTTTCTGTCAAGGGCAGCACCTGCGAAAGAAGTGCTTGACAGAGCTGGAGGGGCAGCCTATGATAAAAAGAATGATAGATCCGCAGGCGACAAAGTGCCCTGCAGATACGACAACTGAAAAATGGGGAAGCAGGGTGAAATTCCCTCGCAAGTGCGTTGCCGTTACAGCCGGATTACCATGATTCATATTCCTTTGCGTCCACCGAAGGTTATGGCAGGGTCTTGTTGGGTCCGCAGAGCCTTCGGTCGTTTACCGGGGGCTTTTTTGCTGCCCGGATGTTCACGAAAAAGAGGTAGACTGATGAAAAAACAGGCAGGCACGCTCTACTGCATCGGCGTGGGGCCGGGCGATCCGGAGCTGATGACGCTCAAGGCCCAGCGCCTTTTGACCCAGTGCCCGGTGGTGGCCTCCCCCGTGACAGGGGACGGGAAGACCATGGCGCTGGACATCGTCAAAGGAGCGGTATCACTGGCGGAAAAGGACATTTTGCTGCTGGACTTCCCTATGGTGTCGGACGCGGAGATCCTCCGCCAGTCCCACCGCCGTCAGGCAGAAACCATCGCCCGGCATCTGGACGCGGGGCAGGACGTGGCCTTTGTCACCATCGGCGACGTTTCCGTTTACGCCACGCTGCCCTATGTCAGCACTCTTCTGACGGACGAGGGCTACGAGGCGGTCATGATCCCCGGCGTCACCAGCTTTTGCGCCTGTGCCTGCGCCTTGGGCCGGAGCCTTACCGAGATGCAACAGCCTCTGCACATCTTCCCCGGCAGCTTCACCGATGTGAAGGACGCCCTTTCCCTTGACGGCACGAAAGTTTTCATGAAGTCCGGCCGCCAGATCGGCAGCGTGAAAAAGACACTGCTGGAGGAAAACGTGAAAGCCGCCGCCGTGGTGGACTGCGGTCTTGCCACCCAGGCGGTGTACCCCTCTCTCGCAGCGCTTCCCGAGGACGCCGGCTATTTCACCACCGTCATCACGGAGGCAAAGCCATGACGGCGGAACGGTTTGTGGCCAGGGAGGGAAAGCTCCTCCGGGGCGGCTACACCACCGGTTCCTGCGCGGCGGCGGCGGCCAAGGCCGCAGCCCTGCTGCTGCTCACCGGGACGGCGCCCGCCGCCGTGACCATCGGCACCCCCGCCGGTATCTCGCTGACGCTGCCTGTGCTGCAGGCGCATATAACGGCAGACGGCAGCGCCTCCTGCGCCGTTCAAAAAGACGGCGGGGACGACCCCGACGCCACGGACGGTCTTTTGATCTATGCCACCCTCACCCGTCAGGACGCAGGGCTGACCATTGACGGCGGCGAGGGCGTGGGCCGGGTGACAAAGCCCGGCCTTGATCAGCCGGTGGGCGCGGCGGCCATCAACTCCACCCCCCGGCGCATGATCGCCCAAAGCGTGGAAGAAGCCTGCCGCAGCTGCGGCTATGGCGGTGGGCTGCGGGTGATTCTCTCCATCCCCGGCGGCGAGGAAACGGCCCGGCGCACCTTCAATCCCCGCATGGGTATCGAAGGCGGGCTTTCCATCGTGGGCACCACCGGGCTGGTGGACCCTATGAGCGCCCAAGCGCTGGCAGACACCGTGAAGCTGGAGCTGTCCCAGCTGGCGGCCGGCGGGCAGCGAGCGCTGCTGCTCTCCCCCGGCAACTACGGCAGCACCTTTGCCCGGGAAACGCTGCATCTGGACACACGGCAGCTTGTCACCTGCTCCAACTTCATCGGGGCGGCGCTGGACGGCGCAGTGGAACAGGGATTTACACACGTTTTACTGGTGGGTCACATTGGGAAACTGGTGAAGCTGTCCATCGGCATCACCGATACCCACTCAAGGGCCGGGGACGGCCGCATCGAAGCCCTGCTGCGCTGGGCGCTGGAGGCAGGTGCCTCCCTGCCTCTGCTGCGGGCCGTGGACGGCTGCGTCACCACCGATGCGGCGCTTTTGCTGCTGCAGGAAGCGGGGCTGCTGGCGCCTGTGATGCGCCTTTTGGGCGAGAAGATACAGGACTGCCTGCTGCGCCGGGTCCCGCCGCAGATGGAGGTCGGCTTTGTCTGTTTTACCAACGCGCCCGACCTGCCCGGCGTCCTGACGCAAAGTCCCAACGCCGCTTCACTACTGACGATCTGGAGGAATGAAACATGATCCATTTTGTAGGCGCCGGCTGCGGCGCTCCCGACCTTATTACCGTGCGCGGCGCCCGCCTTCTGGCGGAGGCCGACGTCGTCATCTACGCGGGTTCTCTGGTGAATCCCGACCTTCTTTCTTACAAAAAAGCGGCCTGCCGCGTGTTCAACAGCGCCGAAATGACGCTGGATGAAGTGATCGCCGTCATGCGCCAAACTGACGCGGACGGGCTGTCCCTGGTGCGGCTGCACACAGGCGATCCCGCTCTTTACGGCGCCATCCGGGAACAGATGGACCGGCTGAAGGAACTCTCCATCCCCTTCGACGTCTGCCCCGGCGTGTCCGCCTTCAGCGGCGCGGCGGCGGCTTTGCAGGCGGAGTACACGCTTCCGGCGGTGAGCCAGAGCGTGGTCATCACCCGCATGGCGGGCCGGACGCCGGTGCCGGAAAGAGAGAGCATCCGCTCCTTTGCTGCCCACGGCGCCACCATGGTCATCTTCCTCAGTGCCGGCATGACGGAGGCTTTGCAAGCAGAGCTCCTATCCGGCGGCTATGCCCCCGGGACCCCCGCCGCCATCGTCTACAAGGCCAGCTGGCCCGATGAAAAAGTCCTTCGCTGCACCGTGGGAACGCTGCACCGCACGGCGGAGGAAAACGACATCTCCCACCTGGCGCTCATCACCGTGGGCGGTTTTCTGGGCGCGGACTACGACACCTCCAGGCTGTACGACCCCGCCTTCACCACGGCGTTCCGGAGAGGGACGGACGCATGAACACAGGGATCATCGCCTTTAGTGAAACAGGCGTGGCTCTGGGGAG
>Ga0160425_1000922_pt1 | contig 32118 bp, 27 predicted proteins | sample BioMet8_FD_108193 | JGI IMG/M metagenome (GOLD analysis project Ga0160425, IMG submission 108193) | Microbial communities from bioreactor (seeded with sewage sludge) at Lawrence Berkeley National Lab, California, USA - Biofuel... | ecosystem: Engineered > Bioreactor > Anaerobic > Unclassified ...
CGGTTTTCAGGCGATGCTTTCAGAAGTGGAGGCCGGTCATGTAGCCGTTGCCATCACGAAGGACCTGTCCCGGCTGGGCAGAAACTCCGCGCTGACCGGGCTTTACACCAATTTCACCTTCCCGCAGAACGGTGTCCGCTACATCGCCATCAATGACGATTTCGATTCCGCCGAACCGAACAGCGTCAACAACGACTTCGCGGGAATCAAGAACTGGTTCAACGAGTTCTATGCGCGCGATACCAGCCGCAAAATACGGGCCGTGCAAAAGGCCAAGGGCGAACGCGGCGTGCCGCTGACAACGAATGTCCCTTACGGCTATGTCAAGGACCCGGCAGATCCGAGGCACTGGGTGACCGATCCCGAAGCGGTAGCCATTGTTAAGCGTATCTTTTCCATGTGCATGGAGGGGCGCGGCCCGAAACAGATCGCCAACCAACTCAAAGCGGATAAGGTGCTGACACCGGCCGCGTACAAAAAACGGCAGGGGCGCAGTACCCCCAACAATGAGCCGGAAAGTCCCTTTGATTGGGTGGGCAGCTCTGTTGTCCGTATATTGGAACGGCGCGAATACACCGGCTGTACAGTCAACTTCAAGACCTACACCAACTCCATCTGGGACAAGAAGCAGCGGGAGAATCCTTTGGAAAAGCAGGCGGTGTTCAGCAACACCCACGAGCGCATCATTGATGATGACGTGTTCGACAAGGTGCAGGAAATTCGCCGGCAGCGCCACCGCATGACCCGCACGGGCAGAAGCAGCATTTTTTCCGGTCTGGTTTACTGTGCGGACTGCGGCTCAAAAATGCAATACGGCTCCTCTAACAACAGCGACACGGCGCAGGATTTCTTCGACTGTTCTCTGCATAAAAACCACAGTGAGAAATGCGGAGGACATTTTATCCGTGTCAAGGTGCTGGAACGTCTGGTGCTGAAGCATCTGCAGATGGTAACCGGCTATATCCTGCGTTACGAGGATCACTTCCGAGTCGTGATGGAAGAGCAGATGCGCATGGAATCGGCTGGGAAAATCCAGCTCAGCAGGAAGCAGCTTGACCGCGCCGAGAAACGGGTTTCCGAGCTGAAGCGGCTGTTCGTTAAAATCTACGAGGACAACGCCAGCGGCCGTCTGAGCGAGGAACGATTTGAAATGCTGAGTCAGAGCTACGAAGCAGAGCAAAAGCAGCTGGAAGCGGAGATCGTCACCCTGCAGCAGGAAATAGAAGTACAGGAACGACAGAACGAAAACCTTGAAAAGTTCATCCAGAAGGCCCACAAATATGTGGAGCTTGAAACGCTCGATCCATACGCGCTGCGAGAGCTGGTTTCGGCGATCTATGTGGAAGCGCCGGACAAATCCAGCGGCAAGCGCAGGCAGAGCATTCACATCAAGTACGACGGTCTTGGTTTCATCCCACTGGATGAGCTCATGAAAAAGGAAACGGCGTGACCGAAGTCACGCCGCGTCCCTTGAAAACACAGGGTTTTCAGAAATTTTCAATTTTACTGTTTTACGACGCCCCCGCTTTCGGATATGTCTCCCTTTTTTTGAAGCTTTTTTATAGTCTACTGAAAGGATGGTGCAGCTGGTCTGTTGTCTTTTTTACTGATTACTGTTTCTTGGGATCTCTGCCGGCGACTGCTTTCATGATGTTCTTCTTCTTGATCTGGTTGGTGCCGCCGAAGATACGGAAGATACGGGCATTTCTCATGTAGCGCTCAACCGGATAATCCTTCATGTAGCCGTATCCGCCGAGTACCTGTATGGCGTCGTCGCATATCTTGAATACATTCTCGGAAATATAGCATTTTGTCATGAGGTCGAGGCTGATCTTCTGATCTACATGCTGCTCGACAGCGCGGACCGCGTCATAGAGCATCGCCCGGCAGGCGCTTTCGCGCATCATCATGTCAGCGATCATGAAGCCGACGCCCTGATGATCGATGATACGTTTGCCGAACTGGCGGCGCTGCTTCGCGTAATCAACTGCCGTATCGATCGCGGCCTGTCCAAGGCCGACGAGCGGCGCGCAGTTTACGAGAGAGCCGGCTCCGGCGATACCGCCGAGCGCAAGCTTGAAGCCCATGCCCTCACTGCCGACAATATGATCGTTCGGGACACGGACATCTTCGAGGACTACCTCGGCAGTCTCGGACAGATGCAGTCCCATCTTATTTTCCTTTTTACCGATCTTTACGCCGCGGTCTTTCTCAACGAAAAATGCCGTGACACCTTCGCTGGCGCGCTTTGACTTGTCCGTCCAGGCGAAAATGATGAAGTAATCCGCGCAGGGTGCGTTGGACGCAAAGCACTTTGTACCGTTGATGACCCACTCGTCGCCGTCCCTGACAGCTGTGGTACGCATGGCCGCTGCGTCAGAACCGGCGTCAGACTCTGTCAGCGCGAAGCAGCCCATAGTGCCCGAAAGAATCTTTTCAGCCCACATCTGCTTTTCTTCCTGAGGCATGCCTGTGGCCTCGATACGGTCCCAGTAGCAGCCGGAGCCGGCGAAGGAGAAAGCGAATCCGGCGTCGACCTTGGCGATCTCTTCGATGATCATGACCTGTGTGGTCAGGTCAAGACCGAGGCCGCCCCATTCTTCCGGTATGTTTGTAGCAAAATATCCTGACTCCACAAGGATGTTGTGGACATCCCTGGGATATGTGCCCAGACCGTTGTCACTGCTCTCATATTCTTCAATGCGGTCCTTAAGTTCCTTCTCGACGATGAATCTTGCGCTGTCCGCAAGATCACGCTGTTCTTCTGTTGCGAATAAATAGCTTGCCATTTGAAATCCCCTTTCAAGATCAGATGATTTTTAAAGTCACATTTTATATGTATTTGCTGATATATAAAGCAAATATCATGCCAGATACTGTCACTGAGCTTCGGCGCCTGCTGCCGGGGACAGGTTTTGTCCATCCGGATAAAGCGCGTCCTCTCTGTGGATCTTGTGATATGTGGTCAGCAGTATGGCCGAGCTTACAAGCGCTATCAGGAAAAGTATGATAAATGCCGGGACATAAGAGCCGGTGCTGTCCGCGATCATCCCGGGCACAGGTCCGAATACCAGCGCGCCGAAGGTCGATCCCATCTGGAAGCGTGTCACGGTATGCGCGTACTGTGCCTCGGTCGATATCTTCGACGCGTATACTGAGATGGAAACAGTCGTGATTGCCAGGCCGAAGCCTGTCAGGGCAGCCGCGATGGCTGAGACAGCGAAGCTTTCCACCTCCGCGAAGCACAGCAGGCCGCTGCCGGAAAGCAGTATGCAGTACAGCAGGAGGCTGGCCCTCGATACACCCAGTCTGTCGGACAGCTGACCGTAGGTACACTTGCCGGCGGCCATAAAGATCCCGGTCACCGAGATCAGCAGGGCGACATGGGAGCTGTCCATGCCGGCAGCCGCGAAAAGGACGGAAATATGCGAGTTGATGCAATTCGCGGGGATGCCGAACAGGAAAATGCCGGCAGTCATTATGAGATACAGACGGCGCGAAGCGTCATGGCTGGCGTAGAGCTTAGCTCTCTCCTTCTGGCAGTGCCCCACAGGGCGCGCGCCGATGCAGGCTGGGTTGCTGTAAAGTATCGCGTATACGATGACAGAGATAAGCGCGATAAAAATCGCTTCGATCCTGAAAGAAGTCTTCAGGGAGAGATTCTGAACCATAAATGTTATGGCCGGCGTGGCGGCAATGGCCGAGACTCCGGTCATAGCCATGCAGATGCCAAGCGCCAGCCCGCGGTGTTCGTTGAACCATCGTGAGATCACTATGGATACAGGTATCATGCCGCCGGCGCCCAGCGCGAATCCTGCCAGAGATGCTCCCACGCAGTAGAGTATGAAATCAGAGGATATGCTGAATACAAAAAAGGCTGCCGCGCAGATGAAGCAGGCAGTGCTGACGACACGCCGCACCTCAAATCTTGAGATGAGCCTGTTGGTGACAGTCATCCCTGTCAGAGTGAAAAGCGTGCGGAACATTATCATGGTGGATGACTGAGTATTGGTAAGTCCGCCGATGCTGATAAGATATGGCTGATATGCCGAGAATCCGGTAGAGGCCAGGCCTCCGGTACAAAAGAGCAGCAGCGCGCAGGCGATGCAGATCACCCATCCGTAACTCTCGTCAGCTACCTTGATAATTGCCTTATGCATGATGATCCTCCTTCCAGATACATCGAAAACTTGTTTGACAGCTATATCTTATCATCGCGAAATATATTTGGAAAATTGTTTTATTAAGTATATAATATAATAAATTATTATATTTAGGACACAGCTGATCATGAAATAAGACACATCTGAATAATGCAGACAGGAGGAGCAGAACATGAATCAAAATGAAATAGAAGCTTTTCTGGCGATCATTAAATATGGTTCCATATCGGAGGCGGCAAAGAATCTGTACATCAGCCAGCCGGCCATATCCGCCAGGATCCGCTCACTGGAGTCAGAGCTGGGGACTGAGCTTTTCAGCCGCAGCAGGGGCCAGAGGGACACCGCGGTAACACCGGCAGGCAAGGATTTTGAAACCTACGCAAATCGCTGGATGAAGCTCTGGGAAGACACAAAATACGGTATGGGAAACCGCCGTCAGCAGAAGATCACGATATCATCGAACCACTCAGTAAACGCGTATATCATGCCTGACGTGTACAGGCGTCTCTCGGAGGAAAGCAGAAAAATCACCTTCCGCTTCCTCTCAAACCATTACAATGAAAGCTACAGGCTTACGGAAAGCGGGGAAGCTGATTTTTCACTGGTATCCAACCTGATATACTCGCGGGAACTGAAACACTGCGCGCTTTTTGAGGATCGCATGGTCGTGCTGGTAGGCGAGGAAAGCGACTATCAGGAGCAGCTTTATCCGGGGGATCTGAATAAAAGGAGCGAGGTGCATCTTGACTGGGATGAGAATTATGGCAAATGGTACAGCTACTGGTTCGGGATGCCGGATATACCGTCTGTTGAAACACAGGATATTACTTTTGTGAGAGATTTTGTGCAGATAGGCAGGAACTGGGCAATCGTGCCGTTGTCAGTAGCGTACCGCATGTGCAGGTACGGCGGCATGCGCTACTGCAGCCTCACAGATCCGCCGCTTCCCCGGGTCACTTATCTTCTTTATAAGAATGATCTGCGCTCTTATCCGGTGATCGGGGATTTTATCGACTGCCTGCATATGGCTGTAGGAGAGGTCGGCGGGAGATGGCTGATGGGTACTGATATCTGAATTGTGTCACAGACCCCTGATGACACATGTGTCGTTCGAGATGAACGACACAGATACTGTGTCACATATATGCTTTGTGACTGTCATTGTGCGTGTATGCATGACATTTATGATCAAATGCTTTTTGGCACGCCGATTGCTTATAATATGCTCAGCTTGAGTTGTTAATGTTGTAAAAGATATGTTGAATATTTGTGAGGAGGTTCATTATGAGTGACATTAAGATTGGTTTTATCGGACTAGGCACGATGGGATTCGCGATGTGCTACGGATTATTTAAGAGCGGGTACAGCATGGTGCTGCCTGTGTACCGCAGGGAGATCGACCAGAGCACGAGTTTTATTCCTCTGGCTCCGGATGAGAAAGCAAAGACAGCTCTGTATGATGAAATGCTTGCTAACGGATGCGAGGGCGCTGCAGACGCCAGAGATCTTTTCGCGAAGGCTGACGTGATCATGATCAGCATGCCGACTTCCAGGCAGGTCGAGATGAATGCTTACGGCGAAGAGGGATTTGTTGAGAATGCCCGCCAGGGAGCGATAGTCATTGATCTTACCAGCGCGGACGCCTCCAGCACACAGAAGATCGCCAGGGCCTGCGAGGAAAAGGGGATAGAGATGATCGACGCGCCCATCAGCGGCGGCCAGGAGGGAGCTACCAAACAGACGCTCTCAGTTATGGTCGGCGGCAAACCGGAAATATTTGAGAAGGTCAGGCCTATCCTGGAAACTATCGGCGATCCTGAGAAAGTGAAATATATCGGACCGCACGGAGCCGGCGACGCGATGAAATGCATCAACAATTATCTTTCATCCTGCAATTTCCTGGCAGCGGCAGAGGCCCTCTGTGTGGCAGAGAAGGTCGGCATCGATCCCAGGCTTGCGGCAGCCATGATCGCTTCCAGCGGCGGCACATCGCACGCGGTAACTTACAAGTTCCCCAAATGCATTTTCAGCGGTGTGGGAATGAAGATGCCAGTTGACCTGATGAAGAAGGATATTGCCCTGTTCAACGGACTGGCGAAGGACAACAATGTTCCCAATTTCTACGGCAGCACGACATTCAACCTTTTCCATATCCAGACCGGTTCCGGCAGGGGCGGCGAGGATTTCAGCCGTGTGATTCGTCAGTATGAAGAGTGGACAGGGACAAAGTTCTGGGATATCGACAATGAATAACTGAAGATCAGTAAGAAAATAAGGAGAACAAAACAATGGCAGAATATGAAGGACATCCTATGGACCCGCATATGTTTGATCATCTGATCGGACAGACTCTGGGGACCCGCAATATGAACTATACCTGGAGAGATGTTTCCCTGTACGCGCTGGGCATCGGCGCGCATGCGGCGGATCTTCCCTACGTCTATGAGCGCGCTGAGGGCGGCTTAAAGGTATTTCCCACCTTCGCGATGATCCCTTATCTTAACAATCTGACGATGGACAAGCGGACAGTTGAGCCTGACGGGACAAATGAGATCCTGCGCGAATACCTGAAAAAGCTTCTCGGATACATGCCGGGCGGCCTGCACATGTCGATGGACATCACGATAGACGGCAGGATAGATCCCTACAGCGGCACATTCATCGTCCAGGACAGATTGAACAATGTGCTTGACCGCGGAGAAGGCAAAGGCATCGTGGCTGACTGCGCGATGGAAGTATTTGACATAGGCAGCAATCACGTTGCCACACTCCACAGCTATCATTATAACAAGGCCTTCGGCGGTTTCGGCGGGGAGAAGTTCAGATCAGGAAAGCTGAATTATCCGGACAGAGAGCCTGACCGCACTGTGACAGACCATATGGCAGAAAACCAGGCGTGCATCTACCGTCTGGTCGGCGACACATACAATGTGCATGTCGACCCGGCGGTGGCAGCCGGGTACGGCTACCCGAAGCCCTTCATGATGGGCATGAGCACCTACGGCTTCGGTATCCGCATGGCGGTACAGGAATTCTTCCCCTACGAGCCTGAGCGCATCACGCATGTATTCGGACAGGTCCGCAACGTGTGCTACCCGGGCCAGGATATGACCGCGAAGATCTGGAAGATCAAAGACGGGCAGCTGTACATGAAACTCTTTGACTCGGATGACAGGATACTTCTGGATCATTTCGTGATAGATTACAAGGCATGACAGGAGCGAGCGGGAGGAATCTATGCAAAACACGCTGAGGATGAACAATAATACGGTGATCCCGCAGATGGGCATCGGCTGTTACCAGGTCCCCGATACACAGGAATGTGTTGATTATCTGAAAAACGCGCTTGACATGGGATACAGACTTATCGATACTGCTTTTGCGTATCATAATGAAAGAAGCGTGGGCAAAGGTATTCGGGAGTCAGGAGTACCCAGAGAAGAGATCTTCCTGACCACGAAGCTCTGGGTGCAGGACTACGGCTTTGAAAATGCTCAGAAAGCGATCGACGGCGCGCTGAAACGACTGGGTACAGAATATATAGACATGATGCTGCTGCACCGCCCCGCGGGGGATAATGCCGGAGCCTATAAGGCGATGGAAAAGGCATATGAAGCCGGAAAACTCAGATCTATAGGTGTCTGCAATCACACAGCGCCGCAGCTTGAAGCGCTTATGGCCCGGACAGAGATTGTTCCCTGTGTAGACCAGATGGAGTGTCATCCGCTGCAGCAGCAGAAAAAGCTTCGCGGCCTGCTGGATAAGAACAATATCCTGCTTGAATCATGGTTTCCGCTCGGACATGGCTCGAAGCGGCTGAAATTCAATGAAACACTTCGGAATATAGCATTAAAGTATGAAAAAAGCGTCGGCCAGATCATCCTGCGCTGGCATGTGCAGGAAGGCTTTGTCGTGATCCCGAAAACAATGAATATGGAGCATATGTGCGAGAATCTTGCGGCGTTTGATTTCAGGCTGCAGAAGGAAGACATGTGTCTGATCCGCGGTGTGGATGAGAATCGTAACCTCGGCGGAGATCCTGAATCTGAAGAGATGTTTCAAAAATGGCTCAATACCAGATTCGAATATTAGAAAAGGATGTAGTTATAAATGGAAAATGTATCCAGATTGAAGCTGATCTCTGTCGCGGCAGGCGCCTTCTGCATGATGTGCTGCAACGGCATCATCAATAATTCAACGACATATTTTATCACGTCGGTCACGAAATATCTTAACTGTTCGAAGACAGAGTTCTCAATCTACTTTACGATCATCACGATATGTTCGGCGATCATGTCCCTGGGAGTTATGTCCTTTATCAGGAAGATCGGGCTGCGGACCGGAATGCTGATAGCCTGCGTTATGGTCTCCTGCGCCTTCTTCCTTATGTCCAGGCTGCAGAGCCTGTGGATGGTATATGCCGCTGCCGCTCTGATAGGTATTTTTCAGTCGTTTATCGTAGTGCCGACGATCAGTGTCATCAATGCCTGGTATAAAGACAGATCCAGCTCGGTGACAGGGGTAGTCATGTCGGCATCAGGATTCGGCGGGCTGGCGATGGGTCTTATCATGCCGTCGGTCGTTGCCAACTTAAGCTGGCGTACCGGATACCTTGTGTGCGCAGTCATATTCATGCTGGTGTCAGGCATAGCCTGCCTTCTTGCCGGAGGCAAGCCGCCGGCAAATACCGCGGCGGATAATAAAGCACAGTCAGGCGCGGTATCGAAAAACAGCGAAGAATACCGGCGTCTGCTGCACTCCCCGGGCTTCTGGCTGCTGATAGCTACAGCTCTTGTCCTTGGCGGCTGCAACATGATAAGCCAGCATTTTTCAGTGCTGCTTGATATGCGGGGCTACGACGTGACGGTCGTCAGCATAGTGATGGGCTCTCTCTCCATTGCCCTGGCGCTGTTCAAGATAATCGAGGGACTGCTGTGCGAGCATATACCGGCAAAGATATTTGTTCCTGCTGCCTTTATGATGGGGACGGTCTCGTTCCTGTGTCTGCTGAACAGGGGAACGGCAATGCTGATCGTCGGTATCATAGGTTACGGCGCGGCAGCTGCCGGCTGCACGGTCCTGTATCCGATAGTCATGAGATATCTGTACGGACCGGAGCTGGCGACCGCCACATGGGGCATATGCTGGGCGGCCTTTATGGCAAGCCAGGCTATGTGGACACCGTTTTACGCGTCAGTTTATGACAGGACCGGGAGCTACGATGCCGGACTTATCACGGCTGCGGTGCTCGGTACTCTGAGCGCGGCAGCTCTGGGATTCCTTCTGGTGCGTAAAGATAAAAGCAATAAGTCTTTAAATACCGTCGGTCAATGACCGGCGGTATTAATTATGCTGCAGAATAAGCTGCGTGGAGTTCAAGAGATTTGTACCCGCACCCACGCACTCTTATAGCTTCCCTTTTGACGATCAGTCGTTATCTCTGAGTTTGCAGCCGCATTTGCGGACGATTTCAGGCCATCTGGGTGTTGATTCATGTCCTGAGCCGTGTGCGCTTGAGGCAAAACATTCTACACCGAATTCATGTCGAAGAGATTCCGCTATATCGATTTTCTTCTGCCTGCGGAGGAACTGTGTTGTCATAGCACGGACCACGCGCGGAGTCGTAAGGATCTGTTCAGCGATTTCCACTGCACGGTCATAAATTTTATCGGCGGGAACTACTTCGTTTGCAAGTCCGTAGTATACCGCTTTTTCAGCATCAATGTATTCATTTGTAAGGACTGCGTAGGCGTATCGTTTGTCACCCATAAGCCGGCGCCATGAGATCTGTACACCGTCTCCAGGAACATGACCGCAATAAAAATGCGGGTCACAGATCACAGCATTGTCTGCGATCAGTGTAATGTCGCATAATGTGGCATATTCTGTGTGGTAGCCGGGGCCGTTGATAACACCTATAGTTGTCTGCTCCATATTTACGAGAGCCTCGACGGAGCGTGTACCGTCCAGATATTCGCAGTCATATCGGTCTTCAGGTGCCAGCATTGGCGGCGGTGCGGCTTCACCTTCTTTTAAGTCATGATATCCGACTTTTTTAATATTGGATTCGCCGACGAAGTTATGTCCGTAGCCTCCTAAAATAAAGACATCGATGTCATTATCCTGACTTACGTCATTGCAGAGAACACCTATGCCTCTGTGGTGCAGGGCATCCCAGAGCATTTCTTCTCCGTCAGTGTGCCATTTGGCGATCAGTATGCCATTGTCTCTTTTTTCTAGTTTGAATGCGTTTTTGTGCTTTGGAGCATAATCTTCAAAACGGACAGGCCAGTAATATTCACCCATCGCATTGAACAGTTTTTCAACTTTCTGATTTCTGGACATGATTAACACTTTCCTTTCTTGAAAAATTACGGTCAAATTTATTACTGCTGAATTGAGAAATGGAACATAATCCTTTTGTACCGGTACGATCTTACTATAAAATCTGGAAATGGTTATTTCAACCAACATGATCTCAGCCGATGTCGGAAAATAAAATTTACTGAAAATAACAGGGCGGGTCCGCTTTCGCATTTATGCGAAAGCGGACCCGCCCTGTATTAATGTATTGTTTAATAAACGGACTTATCTGTTCCTCTTGTCATTTAAAGACGAATAGTTTGCTTTGACGGTTTCTACCATCGTATCTGTGATTACTCCCAGACAGGTAAAAGGACCGGTGATGAGGTTCATACGGAGCAGTAAGATCAGCTGGTCGTACGAGACATCATTTGAATTCTTGTACCAGGCCTTTAAAGAGCCCATGATACCAGACAGCGCGAATTCCAGAATAAGATTTACGCTGGGATCACTTAGGTCCAGATTCCAGGAAATGGTGTAGTAGCTTTTGAAATAGGTCTTGTAATCGTCAAGAAATCCGGAATGTTTGTCTTCGTTCAGAAGGACTTTCAGGTACGGCTCAATGTTCTGGTAGATTTTCGGGACATAACTGTATTTGTTGCGTTTAATAGAGAAATAGATATCCTGCTCGATCTTTTTTAATATGTTCAGCTTGAAATGCTGGAACAGATCCTGAGTATCTTCAAAATGATAATAAAATGTAGATCGGTTGTAACCGGCAATTTTCGTAATGTCCTTTACCGTTATCTGAGACAGATCCTTTTTGACATACAGCTTCCAGAAAGCTTCAGTCAGATTTTCCTTAGTATAATCCTGGTCGTCATTCATGGGAAAAGCCTCCGTTTTCATCACATAGCGTGAATGTGATGATTGTATATCGTTTTGATCAATGTTAACAATAAAAATGAGAAATGGGACATCCGGCAGCAACGGACCGGCGATTAATAATTGTAGATTATTTTAGCACCGCTGCCCGGAAAAATCCAGTGGAACGTGAACGAAGGCAACATATCAAAATTTATTGAAGACAGGAGAAGATGGAAAACATGGACGGAATTTATATTGTTGGCGTCGGGATGACTCAATTTGGGAAATTCCCGGAGACTGCCATGAAGGATCTGGCACGGAAAGCAATCAATGATGCATTGACAGACGCAAACTGCCGGAAGGAAGCAGTAGAAGCGGCCTTTTTCGCGAACGCGACGATGGGGTATATGGAGGGTCAGACATTCATACCAGGCCCGATAGCGCTCAATTATGCAGGGTTTGAGGGGATACCGATGATGACGGTTGAGAATGCCTGCGGCAGCGGATCGACAGCGATGTGGCTGGCCATAAATTTCCTGCGAAGCGGTGCGGGTGATGTCGCGCTTGCCGTTGGGGCGGAGAAAATGAATATTCCGGATAAGGCAAAGGCTATGCGCGTGTTTGACAGTGGCTGGGAGCTTGCAACTGCGGAAGAACATTTCCGACACATGATGGAAGTGTGTGGGGCAGATGTCCCTGAGGGAACAACGGGAACCGGTCCCAGAAGCTATTTCATGGATGTGTATGCGGCGAATGCAAGGTATCAGATGACACATAGTGGACTGACACAGTATCAGATGGCTGTCGTATCAGCAAAGAATCACATGAATTCGGTAAACAATCCGAGAGCTGCTTACAGAAAGGCTTTCACAGCGGAGGAAATCATGGCGGCAAAACCTGTCGTTTATCCGCTTACTGTTCCGATGTGCGCACCTCTCACGGATGGCGGGGCAGCTGTGATCTTCTGTAACGAGGCCGGCATGAAGCGATACGGCTTTGACCGCAGCCGTGCCGTGAAAGTGGATGCCTGCATACTGCGTGGTGCGACAAACCATACATACGAGGAGTCTTCTGCCAGGATGGCTGACGTACTGTGTGCGAGAGAAGCTTATGATGAAGCCGGTATGGGTCCGGAAGACATAGACGTGGCAGAAGTTCACGACGCGACATCCCTGGGTGAGATCAGTGCTGTGGAGCATTTAGGTTTCTGCGGATGCGGAGAAGGCGGCGCGTTCTGCGAAAGTGGAGAGACAGCGTTGACCGGAAGTATCCCGATCAATCCGTCAGGCGGTCTGGAATCCAAAGGTCACCCGCTGGGAGCGACCGGCCCCGGTCAGATATTCGAGCTGGTGTCACAATTGCGTGGGGAGTGCGGTGTGCGCCAGGTGGAAGGCGCGCGGGTAGCTTTGCAGCAAAATGGCGGAGGCCAGATCAAAGATGATTCTGCATCTATGGTCGTAACGATTTTAAGCAAATGTCAGTAAATTGATAATCAATAAAAGGAGAAATGAATATGAAAGAATTTTTATATGAAGATTATTCGGATACATACGATTACTGTGACCGCCTTCAGCGCGGCGGTTTAAGTGATTTTCCGCCGGCAATCGTGTCGTGTGCCATCACAGGAGCAAACCAGGGAAAGTCTGCGAACCCGAATCTGCCGGAAACCATTGACGAGCAGGTGAAGTCAGTTGTGGAAGCGCGTCAGGCCGGGGCAGTAATGGTGCACATTCACGCCAGAAATCCGGAGAAAACTTCCGAGAACAGTTTTGATCCGGAGGTATTCAAAGAGATCAACCGACGTGTACGTGAGGCATGTCCGGACATCATTATCAACAATACCTGTGCCGGCGGGCGTGCCGTCGTAGACGGGGCCCCTGCTTCGCGCCTGACGCCTTCTGTGCCGGCACAGCCGGAAGTTGCCAGTATTGATACGACGAATTTCTGTTTTGACATGAAGATCCCGAATGGAAAGGATAAAAATACCGGAAAGACAAATTACACAGTACGTTCTATGGGTTATAATCTGTCACCATCAGATATGGAACTGACGGTCGGCGATTTTAAAGCAAATGGGATCAAGCCGGAATTTGAGCTGTTTGATGTCGGCGATATGTTTTATGTAAGGGACCTTTTAAGGAAAGGCATCCTTCCAGCCGGACCGGTGGCGCTGCAGTTTGTTTTTACTGCGTGGGCAAATCTGCCTACAATGGAATACATGCTCAATGTGTGCCGCAGCATTCCCAAGGGATGCATAATGACGATCGCGGCAATCGGCCCGGTTCAGTTCCCGATACTGGCGCAGGCGCTTACGCTGGGGCTCCATGTACGTGTAGGTATGGAAGATAATGTATATATAAAGCGCGGTCAGCTGGCAGAAAGCAACGCGGAGCTGGTCGCGAAGATCATCAGGATCGCCCATGAGCTGGATCGTCCTGTGGCAACGGTGGAACAGGCCAGAGAGATGCTGGGACTTGGCGCTCCGAGACAGTACAGGTAAATACAGGGGAGATTTCTATGGAGACAAATAATAACAGACCGTATCCCCTGGCTGGTATCCGGGTCATAGACATGTCGACAGTGATAGCAGGTCCTGTGACAGCGCGGATCTTTGCTGATCTCGGCGCGGATGTCATAAAGATCGAATCTGTCGGAGGGGACGTGATCCGGACCATCAATATGAATTCACCCACGGCGCCGGAGGGACAGCCATTTGTGGCAATGACCAACTCCAACAAAAAATTTGTTTCCCTGAACCTTAAAAGCGCAGAGGGGAAACAGATTTTGATGGAGATGCTGGAAAAAGCAGATGTGTTCATCTGCAATATACGATATGCTTCTCTGAAACGGCTTGGACTGACATATGAGGACTTAAGATCCCGGTATCCAAAACTGATCTATGCGCATTTTTCCGGGTATGGCTATGCCGGTCCCGATGCTGAGATCACCGCGTACGATGCCTCGGCGTTCTGGGCACGCAATGGTGGAATGATAGACTGGCTTCCGGAAGGGAGTAAATATCTGCCGGTCGCTTCTTACGGATTCGGAGATTTCTGTTCTGCTTCTGCCTTCTTCGGTTCGATCATGGTAGCCTTATTTGTACGTACGCAGAGTGGGCGCGGGACCAAAGTGTGCGGATCTCTTCAGCATAACGGTATATGGGCAAACGGAAGCTATCTGGCGGCATCGAATTATGATTTTAAACTGCCGTGGGATCCGGATCAGTATGACGCGCTGAATTTCCCATATAAATGCAAGGATGGAGAGTGGATCTATCTGGTAGTCGATGGCTGGTTCGGTGATAACTGGGCAAAGACATGCAGGGTTTTTGAATTTGAGGAGTATATAGGTGACGTCAGGTTCCAGGGAACAAATCATGATATAATCAGACGCGGCTGCATGCCGGAGCTGCACAGGATCATCGAAAAGACGATGCTTCATTATACTCGGGCTGAATGGAAAAAACGATTTGATGAAGCAGATTACACAGTTGGAGAAGTCCGCCATACCAAAGAGATCCTTAAAGATGAGGATGCCTGGGCGAACGGATATATCCAGACGGCGGAATTTATGAACGGCGACAGCGCGGTGCTTCCAACGATACCGATGAAGTTTGCTGACTATAATGTAAAACCGATCGGTACCAGCAAGTCGATAGGATATGACACGACCGAAGTGCTGAAGGATATGGGATATTCTATGGAACAAATCAGGAAATTTAAGGAAAACGGTTATATCAGATAGATCTGCGAAGCTTTATCATATAACAAAAAATATATAATCGGGGCTGTCGCTGGTATGATGCCCCCAGACAGAGCACTGAAATAAGTAAGCTGTCTGGGGGTGTTTCTGTGTCCGGGAAAAGTAAAGAAGATCCGGCAGCTCCTTTTTGTTCCGATTTTTACAATTATTTCTGGCCTGACAGTGCAATAATCTATAAAAAGAAAGACGGGTGAAAATACATGAAGGTTGACAGATTCAGCTCAGGCGCGCCGTTGGAAGAAAAAATGGGTTATTCCAGGATGATCAAAGCAGGAAATATCATAATGATCGGCGGCACGACCTCCGTTCAGCCGGATGGGAGCGTTCACGGCGAGAATGATGCCTATGAACAGGCAAGATATATATTTGCCAGACAGATCAGACTTTTGTCACAGATCGGTGCCTCAAGAAATGATGTGGTTTCCGTTGACGCTTTTGTGGTGGATATGTCTGATTCATCAGCCATAGCGCAGGCCTATACAGAAATTTTTCATGATGTGAGGCCGCTTTGCACAGTAGTGGGAACGACAGCACTGAATCGTCCGTCACAGCTTGTCGAAATAAAAATGACAGCAGTTAAAGACTGACAGGGTGATAAATATATGATCGGGGAAACAATGGATAATGACAGAAGAATAGCAGAGCATCCTGTTCTCGGAACAATAGAGAAGGGACGGCTCGTCTCATTTAGTTTTGACGGCCGGACGGTTGAGGGGTACGAGGGCGAACCGATAGCGGAAGCCCTGAAGGCCCTCGGCGTCATGGTACACAGATATACTGCGAAGAAGAACAGGCCGCGCGGTATCTTCTGCGCGATAGGCAGATGCACTGACTGTGTCATGATAGTAAATGGTGTTCCGAATACACGTACCTGCATCACACCGGTGCAGGAGGGCATCATTGTACAGACACAGTACGGCGTCAGCGCAAAGGACGGTGGCAGTCATGAAAAGATATGACCTGATAGTTGTCGGCGCCGGGCCATCCGGACTTTCAGCCGCGACAGAGGCTGCTGAAAGCGGCATGAAGGTCGTGGTGTTCGATGAGAACAGCAGGCCGGGCGGGCAGCTGTTCAAACAGATACATAAATTTTTCGGCTCGAAGGAGCATCACGCTAAGGTCAGAGGATTCCACATTGGCGAGGAACTTCTGCGGGAGGCAGCTGCCGCAGGCGTGGAGGTGGAACTTGACGCTGCGGTCATCGGAATATACGAGAATAAAGAGATCACTGTAAGAAAGGCTGAGCATATAGAGCACCTTAAGGGCGATACGATAATTGTCGCGACGGGCGCCTCTGAGAATATGGTTCCGTTTGAGGGCTGGGATCTTCCTGGTGTGATTGGGGCAGGGGCGGCCCAGACGATGATGAACCTTCACGGTGTGAAGCCTGGCCAGAGGATACTGATGCTGGGCAGCGGCAATGTCGGGCTTGTCGTATCCTTCCAGCTGCTGCAGGCAGGCTGCGAGGTCGTGGCACTTGCCGACGCCGCGCCGACGATAGGCGGCTATGGCGTGCATGCCTCAAAGCTGGCTCGCTGCGGAGTGCCTTTCTATCTTTCGCATACGATCACAAAAGCAGAGGGGAGCGATCGCGTGACAGGCGCGGCAATCTCCGAAGTAGATGATAAGTTCCGCCCGATAAAAGGGACAGAAGAACATTTTGATGTCGATACCATCTGTATCGCTGTCGGCCTGTCGCCGATGTCGCAGCTGCTGAAAATGTCAGGCTGCAGGATGTCAGATGACCCGAAGCGCGGCGGACAGGTGCCGGATGTCGATGAATACGGCGAGACTTCTGTGACGGGAATATTTGCTGCAGGCGATGTCTCCGGCATCGAGGAAGCAAGCTCTGCCATGATCGAGGGCAGGATAGCCGGGGCCAGGGCAGCGCTGCGCATGGGTTTTATCAGCGCTGAGGAAGAAAGTGCCAGACAGAAAAGCTTCAGCGCGGATCTCGCGGGACTTCGCCGCGGGATGTTTGCGCCTGGCAGCAAGGGCAGAATGCCGGAGAAGACTGAGGAAGGCCTTGATATCTCCGTGAACCTGCTGACGAAAGGCTACTTAAGTGATGATGAGGTGACGAAATATCCGGGAGTCGTTAAAAAGAAGGGCCTGCATCCGGTGATAGAATGCAGTCAGAATATACCGTGCGATCCCTGCCAGGATGCCTGCAGATTTAACTGCATCAAGGTCGGAAATGATATCACCCTGCTTCCGCAGGTGGATATGGGATCAGAATGTACCGGCTGCGGGATGTGTGTGGCAAGCTGTTCCGGACAGGCCATATTCCTCGTAAATGAGGATTACGATGACAGGTCGGCCTCAGTTACTCTGCCGTACGAATTCCTGCCGCTTCCCAGGACCGGGGACAGCGGTTTTGCCAGAGGCCGTTCAGGGGAGCGGCTTTGCACGGCCGAGGTCATCGACGTGAAGACTTCACCGGCCTATGATAAAACGAACCTGCTTACGATCAGGGTCCCAAAGGATATGGCAATGAAAGCAAGGTTTTATGAGCCTTTGCCTGCAAGGGAGGCAGATGCATGAACGAGGTCAATGACAGATCACGTGATATCGGCGAATTTGTGCCGCAGGCTGATGACGACATGATCATATGCCGCTGCGAGGAGATCACCAAGGGTGAGATCAGGAGGGCGGTACATGACGGCATGTGGACTATAACCGAGATAAGGAGATTTTTGAGATGCGGTATGGGACTCTGCCAGGGGCAGACTTGTGCCAGGCTGGTCAAGGACATAGCGGCACGCGAATGCGGTGTGCCATATTCTTCCCTGGAGCCTGCGACTAGCAGAGCGCCGATGAGGGCTGCCGAGATGAAGATACTGGCGAATGAAAAATGAGGCTGAAAGGCGGTATGTATAGATGAATGGCACTGGAAATACTGCTGATGTGATTATTATCGGAGGCGGCATAATCGGAAGCTCCACAGCATACTATCTGGCAAAAAAGGGTGTAGATGTACTTGTGCTGGAGGGCTCGGACAATATCGGCAACGGCGGTTCATCGAGAAACGGCGGCGGCGTGCGCCAGTCAGGGCGTGATCCGAGAGAGCTGCCGGTAGTGATGTGGGGGATAAAAAATCTCTGGCCGCATCTTAATGAGGAGCTGGGAGTGGATGTAGAATATGCGCAGAAGGGCAACCTGAGACTCGGCATGACGCCGGCGCATATGAAGATACTTGAGAATCTTACAGATAAGGCAAAGGCCTGCGGCCTGGATGTGAGGATGATCGACGCGAAGGAGGTGAAGGAGATCAATCCGTATCTTTCGGATAAGGTCATCGGCGCGAGCTGGTGCCCGACAGACGGGCATGCCAATCCGCTGAAGGCAACACTTGCGTATTACAGGCGGGCCCGCGGGCTGGGCGTGCATTTCATCACCGGAGAAAAGGTTATCGGATTGAAGAAGCTGCGCGGCAGGGTACGTCAGGTAATAACAGAGAACAATGTGTATGAGGCCGGCAAGGTCCTGGTGGCGGCAGGATTTGAAAGCAGATTTATATTGAAGTCAGTCGGCATCGATGTGCCTCTGGCAAAACAGAAGATGCAGTGCCTTGTGACCGAGGCTGAGCCAAAGATGTTCGAGCAGATGCTCGGCACGGCAGACGCTGATTTCTATGGCCATCAGACCAGACACGGCTCCTTCGTATTCGGCGGCTCATGCGGGCAGGAAGGCTTCGAGCTCGATAAGCAGGGACTTATCTCGAACAGTCTGGGTGTGCCGAGCACCTGCAGGGGGATACTGAAATATTTCCCCGGACTGGAGAACGCGAAGATAGTGCGCGGCTGGACAGGCTGGATAGATCCCAGCGCGGACGGCATCCCGGTGATGAGCAGGATAGAAGAAGTGCCGGGGCTTTACGCCGCCTGCGGTTTTACAGGGCACGGCTTCGGCATAGCGCCCGGCGCGGCATATAATCTGGCACAGCTCGTGGCGGACGAAGCTACGGCTGTAGATCTCAGCGCATTCAGATATGACAGGTTCAAGGCAAGGATCTGACGCGCGGCAACGAAATAATTTAATAAAATGTTTAACATGGCAAAGATGTCGAAAGAAGTCTCTGCCTTTTTTGATGTTCAAATTGACAATGGAGGATAAAAAAATGGCATACCCGGAAGTAGATCTACTGTATTTAAATGAGAAAGACATGCTGGCAGCAGGCGTAGGAGACGGAGCAAAATGTACGGACTGCATGGAGGAGCTTTTAAAGCTGATGAACAAGGGTGATTTCAGAATGGGCGGTGAGAACGGCAACTCTCACGGCTGCATGATATCATTTCCCGAATCCCCTGAATTCCCTGAGATGCCGAAAAACGGTCCCGACAGAAGATTCATGGCAATGCCGGCATACGTCGGCGGCAAATTTGATCTGGCAGGAATGAAATGGTACGGCTCTAATGTTGAGAACAGGGATAAGGGACTGCCGCGTTCCATCCTTATGGTAATGCTCAATGATAAGGAGACGGGCGCGCCGCTCTCACTCATGTCGGCGAACCTTCTAAGTGCCTACAGGACGGCGGGCATCCCCGGAGTCGGCGTGAAGAACCTTGCGAAGAAAGGTTCAAAGGTACTCGGCATCGTAGGCCCCGGTGTCATCAACTGCATAGCGGTAAAGACTTTTGCGGCTGTATGCCCGACACTTGATACTCTGAAGATCAAGGGCAGGGGCCAGGCCTCGATAGACAGATGCATAGAATTTGTAGAGCAGGAGGTACCTCAGATAAAGACTGTCACGGTGTGCGACACACTTGAGGAATGCGTCAGGGATTCAGATGTTATGAATTTCGCGACATCCACGGCAATGGGAGTAGGCCCTGAGTCATATCCGTATGTGAAGACAGAGTGGATCAAACCCGGAGCACTGCTCTGCCTGCCGGGTTCAGCAAATTTTGACGAATCACTTCTGCTTGATCCGAAGACCAAGCTTGTCGTAGATAATATCAAGCTTTATGAAGCGTGGGCGGATGAATATCCGTATCCTACATATAATGTCGTGTACATACTTGGCTCAAAGCTTATGGATCTTGCCCATGAAGGCAAGCTCGATAAGGCGAGGATCGATGACATAGGAGCAATACTCAACGGGGAAGCTCCCGGCAGGACCGATGATGATCAGATAATCCTTTATTCAGTAGGCGGCATGCCTGTTGAAGACGTGGCCTGGGGCAAAAATGTTTATGAATACGCGAAAGATCACGGTATCGGTACCTGGCTCAATCTCTGGGACAAGCCATATCTGTTTTGAGACACATTGAAACGCAGACCGTTTTGGCGGCGGGAGGAGATACATGAAGAAAAAACTGAGTTTGTTTGACGGAATTTCTGTGACGGTAGGCCTTATCGTGGCGACAAGCTGCCTTGTATCACTTGGCACAGGCATAGGGCTTGCAGGAAGTGCATTTATCCTTCCGCTTTTTGTAGTTATGTTCCTCAATATGTTCATAGGACTGAGCTTTGCGGAACTTAACCGCATTATGCCGAATGTCGACGGCGGGACAGGGCAGTATCTGCTGGCGGGACTGGGTCCCGTCCCGTCGCTGGTCGGCAATATCTCGGCATATGTGATCACGATGGTGCTTGCGTCGACCGGTGAGCTGGGCATGTGCGGCAAAGTACTCTGCCAGCTTTTCTTCCCGTCAGTGGATAACAGGATAGTATCACTGATCGTGCTGGTCATGTTCTTCGTGATAAACTGCTTCAGCGTAGACGTATTTTCAAGGATCCAGAATATTGTTGTTGTGCTCCTGATAGGTTCTATGCTGGCGCTGGGGCTTATCGGCGTATTCCATCTAGGCACCGGCAAGGTGATAACGGCAGCCGCGCAGTCAACGCCCGCGATAACGGGAACAGGAAATGTAATGACGCTGGCAGCGCTTGCGTTCTGGCTCTTCATAGGCGTTGAATTTATCATTCCGGTAGCCAAGGATATGAAGAATCCCAAGAGGGACGTGCTGCTCGCGATAATCATCGGTCTGCTTATGCTGTTCGCGGTACAGGCAATACTCGGACTCGGCATGACGAACTATGTGGATCTGGGCACCCTGGCGGCTGACCCCTCAGGTACGCCGCACATGACTTACGCCACTAATCTTCTCGGCAGAGTCGGGAAGTACTGGATGGGTTTTGTGACGATACTGGCAGCCGTTAGCACGATGAATACTGTATTTGCCTCTACCTCGCGTATACTGCAGGGGATGGCTGAGGAAAGGCTCATGCCGAAGCTGCTCTCCAGGACAAACAGATACGGCGCGCCGTACTGCGGCCTGCTGCTTATGGGTTCGCTCGTAGGGATACTGATAATACTGAATATCATCAATACAAAGGGTATCACATTTGTGGTACTGGCGGCATCCTGCTTCTGGCTTGTGACATACTGCATGATACACGCGACGGTGCTGATACTCAGGAAGAAATACCCGGATGCGCCGAGAAACAAAAAGCTTACACTCTTCGGCATACCACAGGTACTAGGGATCATCGGAAATGTCTATATGTTCTGGAATATCTCATCAGGCGCCGAAAGGATCACTATCTTTAAGATATTCGGTGTGATATTCTGCATGCTGGTGGCCTACGCCTTCATATGGGTGTGCGGCGTGATGAAGGTCAGGCCCTTTGAAGCTGTTGATATGTATACCGTAAATGAATCAGAAAAAGGTTTTATGGACAAGCTTATCGAAAATGGCGAGCGTGAGTCCGCGGATACAAAGGCTGATCTGACAGGAGATATGTTAAGTTAAACGGCCGCATTATGGCTGCCTGTGAAGAAAATACTGTCATATGACTTGACTTTAAATGATCTTGCACATATAATGCTTTATAAAGGCAGGTGCAAAGAGGCGATACTCTTTGCACCTGTCTGTTTTCTGTTATATCGCAGGATCAGGCGGAGGTGAAAATGCCATGTGTCCACTGGCAACGATGCAGCCGTATTTCGTATTCGGGACAGATAAATTTGTGCAGCATAAATATTTAAGTGACGGTATTTCACACATCTATACATTCAAGGCAGATGTGTCAGACAGGCATGATTACATGATCATACCAGACGGATGCGTGAATCTGCTCTTTGGCTACAATGGCGGCGGCATGGACGCAAAGCTCTACGGGGTGATGAACCATGCACAGCTGTTCAGGCCGGACAAAGATGAATATTTCGGTATCAGGGCGTACCCGGAGGAATTTTTCCCTATGTTTGATCTGGCAGCGGACGAACTGGTGAACAGCATGACGGACATCAGGGATGTCAGATATATCAGGGATTATCTGCTGCGGTTTTCCGAGGCCAGGAGCTTTGATGAGCGCACGGCAGTTTTCCTGCGTTTCAGTCATGAAACGCTGAGGAAGGCGCCAGGCCGCGGAAATGAGCTGATAAAGTCAGTCAAGGCGTACATCATAGAACATGGAGGAAATGACAGTGTAAATGACATTGCCGGATATTTCAGCTATTCTGCGCGCTACCTGAACAGGCTTTTTGACGAAAGGCTCGGCCTGAGCGTAAAGGAATTCTCTGAGATAGTCAGGCTGCAGCATATATTGTTCAGAATGAAAAATGATGACTTTGATACTCTTACAGAACTTGCCCTCGAAGAGGGCTACTACGATCAGGCGCATTTTACAAAAAAATTCCGGGAATATATGAACATATCCCCGGCAGCCTGCCGGAGAAAGATAAATGAGACAGGCTTCAGAAAGAAGATCGTGACTGTCGCCTGACACTTAAAACCCGGGCTCAGAGCCCGAGTTTTTCCATGTTGCGGTAAAGTGTTTTCCTGGCGATGCCCAGGTACTGCGCTGCCTCCGTGCGGCTCCCGCGGCATGCCTGCAGGGCGTTCTCGATATCCTCGCGGGTGAGCTGTCCGCGCTTATGACCGTTATGGACAGCCGGCGCCGGCACCTCGGTGCCGCTTTCTGCTGCCGCGTGAGCCATGGCATCTGACGGCATGGTGTAGGAAACCGTGAATTTTTCTGCCTCAGGCAGATCCGTGCCGGAGGATGTCCGGTAATCTTCCAGATTGATGCTGGACTTTGCCAGCGAGGAAGGATCGATGCAGTCCAGTATATGCTCAGGAAGTATGACCTTCACATCGTAGAGCTGGATGATACGCTCCATGGTATTCTGGAGCTCCCTTACATTGCCGGGCCAGTACAGGTGCATCATTAGATTCTGCGATTCCCTGGAGAAGGCGGGCATGACCTTGCCCATATTGCGGCAGAGGCGCTCCATCGTCATGCCGGCCAGGCGGAGGATATCGTCGCCTCTCTCACGCAGGGGCGGGATCTCCAGCAGCAGGGTGCTCAGCCTGTAATACAGGTCTGCCCGGAAGCGCTTCTGCTGGATCATCGTGGGTATGTCGACATTCGTGGCACAGATGATCTTTACGTCCAGTTCTATATCCTTATTGCTGCCCAGACGCATAAATTTTTTCTGCTCGACGATGCGCAGCAGTGTTGCCTGGAGTTCTATCGGCAGTTCACCGATCTCATCGAGGAAAATAGTGCCGCCGTTTGCCAGCTCGAATTTTCCGATATTGCCGTTTTTCTTTGCCCCGGTAAAGGCGCCGGCGTCGTAGCCGAACAGCTCGCTGGCGATTAGGTCGCGGGGCAGAGCGCCGCAGTTTATGGCGATGAAAGGCTTGGACCTGCGTGAGCTTTCGTTGTGGATGGCCTGAGCAAAAACATCCTTGCCGACCCCGCTCTCTCCGATAAGCATGATATTGCTGGCCGCGTTCGCCAGGAGTATTCCCTTGCGGATCGCGGACTGCATCTTGGGATGGCTTCCTATCATGGTATCAAAACTCATGATGGCGTTGTTGCCCATCTTTTCAGAGACCGTCGCGGAGACCCTGCGGGAGGTCGTGATGAACAGGACGATACCCTTTATCTTCAGTGTCTCAGCCTGATTGAAAGGTATCGATGACAGGATGCACTGGTATTCATGGCCGCGGGAGCTGATGCTGATATGCTGATCGTTGACCCGCCGAATGTTCAGTATGATGTCCCAGAGCTTCTCATTGGCCGGCAGAGGATCGATCATTTCAATAAGCGAATGGAAACGCAGATTCTCTCCTTTGATGCCGAAAATATCATAGCAGTTGCTGTTGCAGAAAAGTATGCTTGGAGTCGCGTAGGTCAGATTATCAAGCGAGAGCACGCCGTCATGCGAATCCGTAAAGATATTGTTAGTGATCTGCGAGAACTGGATATTCAGCAGCAGGTCGTGGACGACAGTGTTCAGGATTATCATGTAATGCCCGGACTGGTACTTCAGCGGCACTAATATAGCAAGACCGCCGAGGTCATCGATAAACTGGGGTCTTGCCTCATGGCGCACCATGGCCGGCACGAAATATACGGCAAACTGCCTGAGGGCCAGGTTGTAGTTGGTCTCTCCGGAAGTCATATAGGACTGCTTCTCATTAAGCCCATAGCTTATGGCATTGGGGCCGACATGCTCCATATCCCAGATCATGCTTTTTCGGATGCCGCATTCCTCCAGCTGCCGGATCGTCTGCGCACAGCCTGCCACGTCAGCCATTTCTCCCTCTTTGTCGATGATAGCGTAGCAGGCCGGGTCTGCCGGTGAACGCTCAAGCATGAGCGCGATAAAGCGTTTCCAGTAGTAGAAAAAGCGGGAGATACGGTAGGTGGCAAGCGCTTCCGAGTCGGATTCGGGGAATTCGCGCAGATCAGCGGGGATCCCTGTCAGGGCCGCGTTCTTAAAACAGTTTTCGTAGGGGATGGAAAAATATATTTTATCTTGAGAATTATTTTTCTTCATGGCTCAGTCCTCATCCTTTTTTCTTGATTATAAATTCTTTTTTCCATTTCTGCAAGGAAATGACACAAATTTGTGTCGCAGATCTGAACACCTCTCTTAAATGACACATCACAGGCAGGATATCACTGACACATAATGTGGCATAAAAATTGCTCAAATTTTAGATATAAAAAGCAGGAGAGTGATAAAAAATGTTTAAACCACTTGAAGGGATCAAGGTTACAGATCTGTCGCTGGCGGGTGCCGGACCGTCATGCACAAAGCTGCTGGCTGAGATGGGAGCGGATGTGATCTGGGTAGAAGGCCTGAACGGCACATCCACCCGCTCAGTCCACAAATTTGATTTTTACTGCAGCAATAAAAGAGCCATTTCTCTTGATCTGAAGACTGCGCAGGGCCGGGCGGCACTGGACCGCATACTGCGCAGGACTGATGTATTTGTGTCAAATTTCCGCCCGAAGGGGCTCAAAAACCTGGGCCTGGGCTATGAGCAGGTCAAAGCTGTCAGGGAAGACATTATTTACGCGACGCTCACAGGATTCGGGGAGGAAGGCGAGCAGGTCAACGACGCAGGCTATGATCCGGTAGCCTTCTGGGCAAAGGGAGGTCTCCTGCGCGACATCGCGGAAAAAGGGACTCTTGTTGTCCCGCCGATAGCTATGGGAGACATCACCTCCGGCATGAGCCTTTTCGGGGGGATATGCGCCGCGCTGTACAAGAGGAACGTCAGCGGCGAGGGATGCCATGTTTTCACTTCCCTGCTGGCTAACGCGATGTATCTCAACCACGACGCGCTGATCGAGACACAGTACGGGGAGGAATACCCGAAGACGCGCAAAAAGCCCAGACGCGCGCTGCTGAACACCTATCGCTGCGGCGACGGCAAATGGATCACTATCACCATAACGGACAATTTTGACAAATATTTCCAGCCGCTGCTCCGTGTTATCGGGCGCTCTGATCTTATCGGGGATACGCGCTGGCAGTGTATCGAGGACACGATGTACGACAAGGCGCCTGAGCTGGTGCAGATACTGGATGAGGCCTTTGCCGGAATGACGCAGGATGAGGCAGTGGCGGCCATGCGCAGTATCGACATGCCGGTTTCCGTGGTGCAGTCGACCGCAGACACCCTTAAGGATCCGCAGGTGCTGGCGAATAAGTATATCTACAGGCTGGAGGCCAGCGTGCCGCCGGCAGGGGCAGCGGAGCCGGATATCTGGGTGCCGGCTGGCCCGATAAAATTCAACAGTGTAGACAGCGGTGTACATGACCAGCATAAGGGTCCCCGCATCGGTGAAGATACAGTTGAAATATTGCGGGAATACGGTTATTCTGACACTGAGATCACGCAGATGCTTGACGAAGGCATAGCCCGGGCGGCTGCCGATACCGCCGCGGAAAACGAAGACTGTGATGCGCAGTGACAGGTCGGGCAGCAGGGCGGTGACGGAAAACAGGACAGCGCCCGGCGGCAGAAGACCATCCGGCATCGCCGCCAAAGCGGTGACCGCGGCGCTGCTGATCAATCTTCTTTCAGGCGCGCAGTATTGCTGGAGCATGCTCGGATCAGGCCTGATGGAACAGCATGGCTGGACGATACTGCAGGTCTCACTGCCGTATTCGGTATTGTTTGTCACCGCCTCCGTCTGGTCTTTGGCGGTCGGCAGGATCGTGGACAAAAAAGGTCCCGGGGCTATGATCCGACTCGGCGCTGTGCTGAATGTCATTGGACTGGCGGCAGCCGGAAATACGGATAACTGGTGGCTGGTCCTTTTCTCGGTAGGCATCGTGATGGGCATGGCTGCCGCTTCTCTTGCCCAGAGTACTTCCCCGACCGCGATACGCTTCGTCCCGCTGCGCTATAAGGGGATCGTGACAGGCATCGTCAGTGCCGGGATAGGGTGGACATCATTCTATATGGCGCCTCTGATAGATACGCTTCTCAGACTGACGGATGTGTCGATGTGTTTTACTGTCATCGGGGTCACGGATGGCGCGCTGCTGTTCATTTTGTCGTTCTTTCTGCCAGATCCGCATAAATACAGCCTTGAACAGGAGAATGACGATCCTGGAGCGGGGATAGGACGGATATCGGGATACAATGACAGCATACAGACTGTCGGTCAGGCGCTGCACACGCGCGAGACCTGGATATTGTTCATGATGCTGCTCTGCGCCACACTGGCCGGTCTTGTCTTCACCAGCCAGGTGACGAATATTGCCAGGGTGCAGGCAGGCATCACTGACAGCTGCCGGATAATCATGTTTATGGGCATAGTCAACGGACTGGGACGCCTTGTCATGCCGGCGCTGTCTGACCTGATCGGCGTGATACGGACCTGGGCAGTTATCTTTGTGACGATCGCCCTGGACATGATATTGTTTCTGACGGCGGACAGCTTCCCGGTTTTCGTCGCGGCCGTGTGTCTTCTGAGCTTTTTTTACGGCGGTTCAACGCCGCTCATGTGGGCGACCATAACTGATATTTTCGGGAAAAAATATATGGGTACGATCTACGGCGTCGTGACCAACGGCTACGCGGCCGCCTCAGTACTGGGCCCTGTCTCGGCCTCGCTTATCGTGCAGAAGACCGGTTCCTATACGCTGCTGTTTGTCTTGATCATCATTTTCTCACTGTCAGGTCTGGCGCTGGTAAGATACCTGTCACTTATGAAAATTCAGGAGAATGCTGAAAACAGAGATACAGCTGAAGACCTTCAGTGCCTGTGACGCTGATGCTGTGTCATTTCCCAGGAAAAGTACACAGAGTGTGTCGCTGGCAGGACAGACACACCGGGGAAAGAAGAAAATTTGATAAAAACGTGTCATTCGAGGCGGCAGATCAGCAGATAATGCTTGGCATATGTTTTGCTTATTATAAGGTCAAGCTGATGATCTGCATCACCGGATAAGGTGATGCCTCAATTATGAAGGGAGAACAAAATGATTAACGAGAGATTGAAGAAGCTGGATGAGAAGCACATCAACCAGAGCTGGCAGCCTACGGTGGACGATTACAGGGCTATCGCTCCTGAAGAGGATAAGATGAATTACAGCTTTAACTACGCCAGGATGGTCGACGGAAAGATCGCCCTGATCACCGGCGCTTCCGATGGCATGGGCTATAAAATGGCAGAGCTCTACGCGCAGCACGGCGCTAAAGTCATCATGGTAGCAAGACGCGCAGAGAAGCTTGAGAACGCGGCTAAAGAGATCAAGGAGCATTTCGATTACGCGGAAGTTTACGCGTATCCCGCGGATGTCACAGATAAAGAAGGTACTGCAAAGCTTTTTGCCTGGATAATGGAGAAGTTCGGCAGGCTGGATGTGCTGGTCAACAATGCCGGCGCCGGCGATCCCTGCATCCCTGATACCACAGACGATGACATCATCGACTGGTATGTAAAACTCAACCTGGAAGCGCCGATGCGCTATTGCCGCGAAGCACTGAAGATCATGCTTGAGCAGAACTACGGACATATCGTAAATGTTTCCTCGATCAACGCGACAAGACCTCTGTGCGGCGCTGCCTATTCCGCAGCCAAGGGCGGACTGAACACATGGACAAAGTCAGTCGCGATCCGCTGCGTGGGCACGAATGTCAACTGTAATGTTGTCGGACCTGGCTTTACGGTCACACCGCTTTCTCTGAATCAGGAGAGCAACGCTACACAGACCGGAGAGGCAAAGAAGGCCCGCAGTGTCGACTACCTTCCCATCCTTCATGTTAAATCCACCAGGAATGTACCTACTTTCTGCATCGATCAGGCGAATCTGGCGCTTTTCCTCGGTTCAGACCTGGCAAGATGTATCACCGGTCAGATAGTAAACTGTGACAACGGTCAGTATCTGTAAGAGCTATCAGCATCATGTTATTAATTGAGAGGACAATAAGATGAAACTGACAAAGACACAAATACATTTTATCATTGCCGCTGTGATAGGTCTGCTGGTTTTCTTTCTGGTACCGGCGCAGAATGGCCTCACCGTTGACGGCGTAAAACTTCTGGCTGTTTTTATCCCTACGATCTATATCTGGCTGGTCGAGGGAGGCAGCGGCTGGTCCGCACTGTTTGCGGCAACCATGCTCGTACTGCTGGGAGCTTACAATGGCGCGACGACATATCAGCTGCTCTGGGGCGGTTCGATGGTCGCCATGATCATACCTTACTATATGATCGCTAACGCTCTGGAAGAGAGCGGGGCTATCATGTGGGTCGTCCGCTGGATGCTTTCTCGTAAGATAGTACACGGCAGGCCTACACTTTTCAGTGTCCTGTTCGAGATAGCGATGCTCGTCGTCTCGATATTCATCAACACGATGGTCACCGTTGTCATATTCTTCAAGGTGCTGCGTGATATGATGAATTCCGTAGGCATCGACCGCGACAGCGATTTCTACAGGGCACACGGCCTTTTGATTGCCTGGATATGCCAGATAGCAGATGGCTGTCTGATCTGGGGAAGACCCTTTATCCTTGCTATGGTAGCGATCATCCAGGGCCTCGGATTTGCGTCATTCACAATGAATGATTTCTTTAAGATCTCGATCATTTACCTGTTCTTCGCATGCGTAGTAAGCATCCTTATCATGAAACTGTGGATCCGCCCCAACAGCGAGGCGTTTAAAAACTTTGATGATGAAGCTGTACGTGAGGAACTCAAGGCTAACCCGATGACCAAGAAAGCAAAGGTACTTCTTGTAGCAATGATCTTCGTTATCTTTGCTTATGTAGCTGCTTTCTTTACGCCGCTCGGCGCTATCCAGGTATACTTCAACGGTCTGCCGGTAGCAGCGCCTATATCGATAGTAGTTGCCGCACTCGGCGCTATAGTTACTCTTGACGGAAAGCCTGTCATGGATCTCGGCAAGGAGCTGGGAAGGCTTCCCTGGAACACGATCCTGTTCCTTGGCTCGGTAATGTTCTTCGGCGGTATCATCGGTACAGAACCATTCGGTATCTCCAAGATGCTCACCAATATACTTGGACCGATCGTCGCCAATATGCCGGAGGTACTGTGCATACTGCTGGGACTGACGCTGACGAGCATATTTACCAACCTGACTTCGAATGCCGTCTCGGCAATGGTCGTCCTGTCCTGTTTTGTGCCGGCCATGATGGCCTCCTCGAACTTTACGCAGCCGACGATACTCGCCTTCTGCGTATGCGTAGTCACCATCGCCGCTACTGCCGTAGCTACTCTGGCAGCCTGCGCGACAATGTCCCTTGTCTACTGCCCTGACGGCATCGAATACAAGGGAACCGCGAGATACAGCATCGTGCTGTGCCTTATCCTGGTCATAATCAGTACCTTGATACTTGTTCCTCTGGGAAGCGGGTTCTATGCAGGGTTCACGATAGGATAAAACTATACTAAGAGCAAATACCTTTTAATACCTCAAACTCATATCTTTGTTTCCGGGGCCGGAAAATACCGGCCCCGGGACAATAATAGATTCTGCGGCGCAGCCCGGCATATACGGGAAGAAAGAAAGGAAGCAGGCAATGGGTATTTTGAATTTCGGAAGAACACTGGACAGCTCTGCTGTAAATTCCCTGCCGCCGGAGATCAGGGCGGCGGCAAAGGGAAATGTTATGTTAGCCGCAGCGATAGTGAACGCCCAGAGGCACAAGACGGACCTTCTGGAGGCAGAATATACGGTGCCGGCCAGCGCTGAGGAAGCCATCTACAGGGGAAGGATATACAGCATCACCGGTAAGGACCCGAATTTCCCGAAGCTCCCGCTGAAGATCATCGAAATGGATATGATACTTTCGCCTTATCGCTTCAAAAGGGATATACCGAAGGGCTGTGCTAAAAAGGATGCTGTCAGTTACAGCAACCGTCCGTGGGCGGATGACCGCTCAGAGGAGGAAAAAAACAAATATGAAAATATCGTCGAGATCCGTACCAGATCAGCATACCGGTGGGTATGTGAAAAACTGCCGGATCTGGCGCCTGCAAGCTTTGACGTCTACAAGATCATGAAAAATGACAATGCAGAAGAATACTGTCAGCTGCAGGAGACCGCCTATAAAATGGGACGGCGTATATGATATAATTTCACTTATTAATGTTTAAACGCATATTATGCGCGACGGAGGATAGAAAATGAGCAGATACAAACCGAGAATGGATATGGATGTTGAGATGGTAGACAGGCTGTATAACGGGAGCATCGATATGCACGTGCACTGTGCGCCGGATCCGGAATGGCACAGGCGCTGTGATGCCTTCGAGGTCGCCGATGAGGCGGAACGCGGCGGGATGCGGGCTGTCGTGCTCAAGAGCTTTTTCTACAATCCTGTAGTCGACGCATATCTTGCGGATCAGCGGCATGAAAATGTCAGTATATTCGGAAGCGTTACAATAGGTTATTCAACGACCGGCGGGCTGGAATATGCCGCCTACACGGTAGAGGAACACGCGAAAATGGGGGCTAAAGTCGTATGGTTCCCGGCGTTCGATTCGCAGTACGGCGGATTCAACAAAAAGTATCCGGGCCTGTATATCCTGAATGAAGATAAAACTCTTAAACAGGAAGCGATCGACGTCCTGGAGGTGGTCAAAAAGTATGATATGGTGCTCTGCAAGGGTCATATGTCATATGAGGAGACAAAAGCACTGTTCAAAAAAGCAGTCGAAATGGGGATCGACAAGATCGTGCTTACGCATCCTCTTGCCGACAGCTGGGGCAGGTTTACTGATGAGCAGATCCTGGAACTGGTAGATATGGGATCTTACTGTGAATTTGTCGGAGGGAATATGTTCCCACGTCTCGGTTCAATGGATCCGGCTGATTATGTGGATATGATCCACAAGGTCGGGGCACAGAGATGCATACTCAGCTCCGACGCCGGACAGTGCATGGATCCGACGCCGGCGGAAAGTTTCAGATATTTTATAGCCATGATGGTTCAGTTTGGCTGTACGGAGGAAGAAGTCCGGATCATGTGCCAGGATAATCCGGCCAGGCTTCTCGGCTTACAGTAGACTAAGGGTCAGGATATAAGTGATATAAAAAGACAGCCGCCTCAGCAGATTTTCTGCTGAGACGGCTGCTGTCGTTGTGTTCGGTTATTTTGTGATCTTCATGGAGCGTGTGATAGAAATTCTGTAAATAAATTCTAATAATCAGTCTTCTATGGTAAAATCAAATAACCATAGGAGGCTGATTTTTTATGGCTGGAAAGAAAAAAGAAGTGTACAAGGTCAAAC